>JGI24709J26583_10000671_pt1 | contig 29185 bp, 21 predicted proteins | sample BioPla2DNA1_FD_26583 | JGI IMG/M metagenome (IMG submission 26583) | reverse complement strand
GTGATCCACCCGTACACGGAATAGCGCAGGCTGCCAGCATTCGTGCAGCCAGACAGTACCAGTACAGCTGCCAGCAGTATAGAAATGACTACGTACTCCCTTGGGCCCCCAGACATGTCTAGCCTCCTTCCCACGGCTGTGCCGCCTAGAAACAGCACGAACCCCTGTGGTGGGCTCGGGCCGTTTCCAGGTGACCATGGAGAGAACGTGAAGAGCGTTCAGCACCGCTAATTATGCTGCCTCCCTAGCAGTCGCCAGGTACACCTCAGCCCTCGGCCACTGCTGCCACCTCAGGCTCGCAGTAAATCAGCTCCTTAGTTCCATCTTCGTGCACCCGCACGGTAATGATGTACACGGGTACATCTTCGTCTTCCTCCCCAAACTCCACTTCATAAACTGCATCCGTGCGGTTAGGAGCAGCCATGTCCAGAATTAGCCGCAACTGCGCCTTGGTGTGATAGTCTACGCCCCAGGAATAGACCCAGATGTGGTAATCCCCGGGAGTCATCTCCGTGAAGTAGATGCCATCCCAGCCGCCGTAGCCATAGCCATCCCAATCCAGGACAGGGTTTTGATCCAGTCCTTCCCCGAAGTCGGATACGGAGCCCCAATAGAAGAGGTGGCGGTCAAAGGAGTCGTGCTCAAAGCGGTTGGGCTCTGTGCTTTCCCGCTTGAACAAGTGCAGATCCAGATCCGCATCCTGATCCCACCTGAGCACCAGCCGCATATCTAGGCGCTCCACCTCATAATTGACCGTGTACACCTTGCTGTTCCTGGCCCAACCGTCGCTGGACCAAACCCTAATCTGAATGGTGTTGAGCCCTGGTTCCAGGGGCATGCCCACGGTTCCGGACCACATTTCATGGTAATACTCGTCAGCAAAGGCCTCGCCGTTGATGATTCCCCGCACAGAGGCAAAGGGCACTGTGGATATCTCTCCGAAAAGTTGGCTCCTGTAATAGAGAGCCTCCACGAGGGGCTCGTCCACGCTGTCCCCGTCCCTAAGGAGAGAACCATTGGCATTAATCAGGATGAACGCGCTCTCCTGCAGAGGGGGAATACCCGAGATCAAGCCTATCTCAACGGCCATGTCTTCCCATACCCAAAACTCCTCAGAGCTGGGCAGATAACCGTCCATGGCAGCTTCCAGCTGCAGCTCCCCTCTGGGGACATCCTCCAGTACAAACCGCCCCCAGGCATCGGTGATCGTGCTCTGGGACCCCCAAATCACCTCTGCACCGGCCAGAGGATTTTTGGTGTATTTTTCCACAACCGTTCCAGTGACGGTGTAGGCAGCCGCCCCTCCGCCAAAGCCCGCTAGGAACAGCACCAGCACCAACAAGAAAAGAGGTGCGTATCGCCTGCTTTTGACCACGAAAACCTCTCCTTCCCTTTCCTTTGAACTGCCCTTTCCTTCAATTTTAACGCTCCCTTTACGGGAAATGAAGTTACTGCGAGTTACCTTTGACGCGCAAAGCGAGCCCGGAAACATACCGAACTCGCTTGAACAAGAACTTGTCCAGGCAGACTAGACCTTCCTAGCCAGCCTGATCACATTCCACGACTGCTTGGACAGCAGAGCGCTGAGCTTACCGTCCACTACCTCAGCGTTGCCGTTGGCAGCGGGCACCACGTTGTTGGGATTGTCTGCGGTATTGACTGCTTTCACATCATCATGGGTGAGCACGATGTGCTCCACCACCGAGTAGTCCTTAAAGCCGCGCAGATCGGCGCTGANTTCCAAACCGCCCTCCAGGTTCCGGTTCACGGCGAAAATGGTCAGCTCCTCCTGTTCCTCATTGAACACGGCGATGGCATCTAGATAGGGCACATCGGTGAAATCTTTACTGTCATATTTGTCCGACTTAATGATGGGCAGCAGGGCGGCTCCCCGGCCGTAGGTTGAGGCATGCATGAAGGGGTAGAAGGTGGGCTGCCGCCAGGCGGACCCGCCGGTCTGGGTCATAATGGGTGCGATCACATTCACCAGCTGGGCCAGGCAGGCGATCTTTACCCTGTCTGCCCGCCTGAGCAAGCTGATCAGCATGCTGCCCACCAAGAGGGCATCCTCCAGGTTGTACACATCTTCCAGCAGGGGCGGGGCCACGGTCCAGGGTTCAACCTGCTTGTCGGCTTCATTGGAATGGTACCAGACGTTCCANTCGTCGAAGGAGAGGTGCAGCGTCTTGGAGCTGCGTTTCTTCGCCTTGATATAATCGCAAATGGAGATGACCGAGTTGATGAACTGATCCATATCCAGGGTGCGCGCCAGGAAGTTAGGCGTGTCGTTGTCCCGGTTGCCGTAGTAGGTGTGCAGGGAAACGTATTCAACATGCTCGTAGGTGAGGTCCAGGATGGTGGCTTCCCACTCGGCAAAAGTGGGCATGGCCCGGCTGGAGCTGCCGCAGGCAACCAATTCGATGGAGGGGTCCACCCACTTCATCACTTTGGCGGCCTCCAAGGCCTCCCGGCCGTATTCATAGGCGGTCTTGGCGCCGATCTGCCACGGCCCGTCCATCTCGTTACCCAGACACCAGAGCTTAATGCCGTGGGGCTGCCCGTAACCGTGCTGCTTACGCAGGTCGCTGTAGTAGGAGCCTCCCGGGTGGTTGCAGTACTCCACCAAGTTGCGGGCTGCATCCGCTCCCCGGGTGCCCAGGTTCACCGCCATCATCAGTTCGGAACCCACCTTCTTCGTCCAGTGGGCGAATTCATTTACTCCCACTTCGTTAGGCTCCACGGTGCGCCAGGCCAGATCCAAGCGGCGCGGCCGCAGCTCTTTGGGCCCCACGCCATCTTCCCAGTTGTAGCCGGATACGAAGTTTCCACCTGGATAGCGAATCACAGACACGTTCATTTCCCGCACCAGGGACATAACATCGCCGCGGAAACCATGCTCATCCGCGGTAGGATGCCCCGGTTCATAAACTCCGCCATAGATGGCCCGCCCCAGGTGCTCCACAAAGGATCCATAGACGCGGGGATCAATGTCGCTGATCCGAAAGTCCTTTTCCACAATCATCTCTGCTTTGCGTACAACTGCCACATTCCTCACCTCCAGGTTTATTAAGCCTCCCCGGAAACCGGGGAGGCTGGCTTTTTTAGATTCCTCTGGCCAGATGGTAGTAGATCTCGCCAAGGCGCAGATCCTGCTTGAACTGGCGGATCTCCGTTTCTTCGTTAATTAAGAGGTACTCGATGCCGGCCAGCTCGCAGTAATCTTCTACATAGCTGGCGTCCAGGGCCTGGGTGAACACGGAATGGTGGGCGCCGCCTGCGAGAATCCAAGCTTCCGCAGCCACCTTCAGGTTGGGTTTCGGATCCCAGAGCACCCTGGCCACGGGGAGCTTGGGCAGATCCGCAGGAGGATCCACTACCTCAACTTCGTTCACCACCATGCGGAAGCGGTTGCCCAGGTCGATGAGGCTGGCGCAGATGGCTGGGCCTGCTGGCGCCGTGAAGATGAGGCGGGCTGGGTTATCCTTGCCGCCGATGGACAGTGGCTGCACATCCAGCACAGGCTTGCCCTTGGCGATGGACTCGCAGACCTCCAGCATATGGGCACCCAAGATCCTGCTGCCCGCGGGATCCAGGTGGTAGACGTAGTCTTCCATAAAGGACGTGCCGCCGGAAAGCCCTGCGCTCATCACCTTCATGGCCCGCAGCAAAGCCGCGGTCTTCCAGTCGCCCTCGGCGCCGAAGCCGTATCCGTCCTTCATAAGCCGCTGACTAGCTAAGCCGGGCAGCTGCTTGAGGCCGGTGAGATCCTCGAAGTTAGTGGTGAACCCCTTGAAGCCCCCGTCTTTCAGGAAGGCCCGCATACCCGCTTCAATCCGGGCCGACTCCTTGAGGAAGTCCCGGAACTCGCCGCCTGGACGCACCCGTTCGCTCAGCTCGTAGCTGGCATCATATTCCTCCAGCAGGGCATTGATCTGGGCATCTGTCACTTGATCCACATAGGCGGTGAGATCGCTCAGGGAATAGCCGTTCACTTCATAGCCAAACTGAATCTGGGCCGCAACCTTATCGCCCTCTGTCACCGCCACATGCCGCATGTTGTCGCCAAAACGGGCGATTTTCGCACCCTGCCCATCGTGCCAGGCCGCGGCAACCCGGGTCCAGGCGCCGATTGCTTTCAGGACCTCCGCATCCTGCCAGTGTCCCACGACCACCTTGCGGTTCTTGCGCATCCTGGTGTTGATGAACCCGTATTCCCGATCGCCGTGGGCGGACTGGTGCAGGTTCATGTAGTCCATGTCAATGGAGTCCCAGGGAATGTCCCGGTTATACTGTGTGTGGAAGTGGAGGTATGGCTTGCGCAGGCTGTTCAGCCCGGCGATCCACATCCTGGCCGGCGAGAAGGTGTGCATCCAGGTAATCAGGCCAATGCACCGCTCATCCACATTGGCTTCCAGAATGAGCCGGCGAATGGCATCTGCACTGGTCATTACAGGTTTGAACACGACCGTCACGGGGATTTCTGAGCGCTCGTTGAGACTGCGGGCTACCTCTTTGGCGTCTGCCTCAACCTGCCTCAACGTTTCTTCGCCGTACAGATCTTGGCTTCCGGTGACAAACCAAACTTCAAAGTCCTTGAAATTGAGATCCACGTAATCTACCTCCTTCAGTTTTGTCCGTAATATGCAGCGGGGCCGTGCTTCCGCTGGTAGTGCTTCTCAAGGACATGCCCGCTGATGGGGCGGTCGTGACCCGTGAGCAGCCTGGTGAAGAAGGCCATTTCAGCCACTTGCTCCAGCACAACGCTGTTATGCACCGCTTCATGGCAATCTTTGCCCCAGGTGAAGGGCCCGTGCTCCGCCACCAAAACGGCAGGCACCGCCTGGTAGTCCATCTCTTGAAAACGCCCCACAATCACCCTGCCCGTGTTCAGTTCGTAACCGCTTTCCACCTCTTCTTCGGTGAGCGGACGCGTGCAGGGAATTTCTCCGTAAAAATAGTCAGCATGGGTGGTGCCCCGGCAGGGAATNCCCTGGCCCGCCTGGGCCCAGATCGTGGCCCATTTGGAATGGGTGTGCACCACGCCCCCAATACTGGGGAACTGCCGGTACAGCTCCAAATGGGTGGGTGTGTCGGACGAAGGGCGCAGGCTGCCTTCCACAACATTTCCCTCCAGGTCCAGCACCACCATCTTGTCCGGGGTCAGATCTTCATAGGCTACGCCGCTGGGTTTGATCACCACNAAACCCCGGGCGCGGTCGATGCCGCTCACGTTGCCCCAGGTGTAGATGACCAGCTGCTGCCGCTGCAGCTCCTGGTTGGCCAGCATCACCTGCTCCTTCAAAGATTCCAACATCGCTTCTCTCCTCCCCACCTACAGAGCGCGCAGTGTATCAGCTAGCAGCTCGCCGATTTGCAGGTACTTCTCATACAGCTCCTGATAACGCCGGCTGCTTTCCGGATCGGGATTNTAGACCTTGGAATAACCGCTGAGCATGGCATCCTGGGCCTCAAACACATCGGAGTACTTGCCCGCGGCCACTGCTCCAAACATGGCTGCCCCCAGGGCCACCGCCTGATCGGAGCGGACCACCTTGATGGGCATGCCCAGAACATCGGCTGAAACCTGCATCACAAACTCGTTCTTCCCGGGAATGCCTCCCTGGGCGATTACCTCCCGGATTTCGACTCCCTCTTCCCGGAAGCGATCCACGATGGCTTTGGAGCCAAAGGCAGTGGCTTCCACCAAAGCCCTAAACAGCCTGGGGGCATCTGTACCCAGGGTTAAGCCCACTAGGGCACCCTTCAGTTCTTGATCCGCGTAGGGGGTGCGCCGGCCGTTGAGCCAATCCAGGGCCACAACCGTGGTTGTGCTGGGATCCACCTTGGCCGCTTCTTCCGTGAGTTTGACCAAAATCTTGCTGCGGATTTTCGCCAAGGTCTCTTTGCTCAACCCCACCTCTTCCCCCAGGGCTTCCCAGGACCAGAGCAGCACATCCCTGAGCCAGGCGTACACATCGCCAAAGGCGGACTGGCCAGCTTCCAGCCCGATCATGCCGGGAATCACCGAACCGTCCACCTGCCCGCAGATGCCCGCGACCAGGCTGTCGCCCAGCTGATCCTTGGAAACAACCATCACATCACAGGTGGAAGTGCCCATGATCTTCACCAGGGCGTGCTCCCTGATGCCGCCTCCCACGGCGCCCATGTGGGCATCAAAGGCACCTACGGCCACCGCGGTCCCTGCAGGCAGGCCCAGCCGCTGGGCCCACTCTTCCGTGAGCTCCCCGGCCTTTTCATCGGAGGTATAGGTCTCCGTAAAGAGGCGATCCCGCAGCCCCTCAAGCAGGGGATCCAACTTAGTCAAGAACTCTTCCGAGGGAAGCCCGCCCCATTCGGGGTGCCACATGGCCTTGTGCCCGGCCGCGCAGCGGCTGCGCTTAAGCACCTTGGGGTCGGTGGTTCCAGTGAGCACCGCGGGAATCCAGTCGCACACTTCCACCCAGGAATAGGCGGCTGCGCGCACCTTTTCATCCACGCGCAAAATGTGCAGGATCTTGGCCCAGAACCATTCGGAGGAATACACTCCCCCCTCGTACTTGGTATAATCCACGCCGCCCCAGGTCCTGGCCAGATTGTTGATTTCAGCGGCCTCCCGGACGGCGGTATGATCTTTCCAAAGAATGAACATGGCATTGGGGTTTTCCCGGAACTCATCCAGCAAGGCCAGTGGTGTGCCGTTTTCGTCCACGGCCACAGGTGTCGAGCCCGTGGTATCCACTCCGATGCCGATTACATTCGCCGCCACTTCTGGAGGGAGCTTCTTTAGAGCACCGGTAATGCATTCCTCCAGGCTTTCCAGATAATCCAGGGGATGATGGCGGAACTGGTTCTGAGCTGCATCGGAATAAAGCCCCTGGGACCAGCGCCTGTAAAAGGATACTTCACTGGCCATCTCTTCACCGGTATCCGCGTTCACAACTAGAGCACGTGCCGAATCGCTGCCGAAATCTACACCGATTAAGTACTTCACTTCACTCATCGCTGCACCTCGCTTCAAAAAAGTTCCGAAGCAGGGCACGCCAGCCCCGCTCATTTTCTTTCTTCTCTGTATAGTCAAAACTTCCTGCCTTGTGGCCGCGGGAATCAAGGATCCGCCCCCATCTACGCTTCCCACGCAGACCTTATCCAGACCGACATCTCCCCTGGACTGCGGTTATTCCAGATGAAGTAGGGCACCGCCTTGATGGTTACCGGAACCCGCTTAGGCTCGCAAGCGGCGTACAGGCCCGGATCCACAGCCTCCAGGCGGAAGCCCCGTGCCGTGATGGCGGGAACCTGGAGCTCCGGGTCCACTTCCACGACAAAGTCCGGATCTGCAGCCAGAACCAAGGCATGCAGATCAGGGCCGTTATCCGCCTCTTCCAAGCAGTACACCACGGGGCCCCTCTGCAGGGCGATGCGGCCCGCGGCATCACGCACCTTAGGATGGGCATACACCTTTTCCACGGGCATGGCCAGGTCCAGTTCCACCTCATCGCCGCTGCGCCACGTTCTTGCGAGCACTAGATACCCCTTGTCCAGGTGGCGAGCGAGATCCTCCAGGGGCTCTCCATTCACCTTCACCTGGGCCTTCCGGCACCAGCCCGGCAGGCGTACATAGAGGCTGAACTCAGCCTCCTGCTCCAGGGCCAGTTCCAGCCGCACCCGGCCGCTCCAGGGATATTCCGTGCTCTGACGCAGGGTGACCGGAGCCTGATCCACCACGAACTGCACCTCGCTGTCGGCAAAGAAATGCACATGGAGGCCTTGGCTGCTGCGGCTGTAAATGTAACGGTGAAGGGAGGTTAACAGCCTGGCCAGATTGGGCGGGCAGCAGGCGCAGGCAAACCAGCCCTGGCGGGTGGGCGTGACATGTTGGTGGTCGTGGCGGATGCCGGCCACCTTAGGGGAAACCTCCAGGGGATTGACATAGAAAAAGCGGTCTCCTTCCAAAGACATGCCGCTGAGGATCCCGTTGTACAGTGCACGCTCCATCACATCCGCATACTTCCCGTGGGGATCCAGCTGCAGCATGCGTTGTCCCCAGAAGAACAGCCCGATGGCTGCGCAGGTTTCAGCGTACGCCCTGCTGCTGGGAAGATCATAGTCAATGGTAAACCCCTCGCCATGGGCCTGCGAGCCAATGCCGCCGGTTATGTACATGCGCCGGTTCACAGTGCTGTCCCAGAGCGTTTCGCATACCCGAAACAGTTCTTCATCGCCCGTTTCCTGCACCAGGTCGGCAACGGCACTGAAGAGGTACATGGCCCGCACCGCATGCCCCTCTGCGGTTTTCTGCTCCCTGACTGGCACGTGGGCTTGGCTGTAGGCGCAGCCCAAGCGGCCCCAATGGTGAAAGTTCTCCAGGCCCCGGGCGCGGGCTTCCTCCTGGAAATAGTGGGGCTCTTTCCCCCGCTCTTCCACGAAGAACTGGGCCAACCTAAGATGCCGTTCATCCCTGGTCACCCTGTACAGCCTGATCAAAGCCAGCTCAATCTCTTCATGGCCTGGGTAGCCCCTTTTCTTGCCTTCCTCTGGGCCAAACATGGAGTCAATGTGATCCACCAACCTGCAGACAACCTGCAGGAGCTTGTCTTTGCCCGTTGCTTCGTAATAGGCTACGGCCGCCTCGATAAAATGGCCCGCACAATACAGTTCGTGGTTGTCCGCCAGGTTAGTCCAGCGGTGATCCGGATCCACTATGGTGTAGTAAGTGTTTAAGTATCCATCGGGCTGTTGAGCCCGGGCCACTAGATCGATGGCCTCATCGGCTTGGGCTTCCAGCTCGGGATCGGGATGGGCCGCCAAGCTGTAGGCCACTGCCTCCAACCATTTGGCCACATCACTATCTTGAAAGACCATGCCCCGAAACTCCCCGGCCTTTTCTCCCGCGGCAATGCGGAAGTTTTCCATGGCATGACTAGGCTCTACCTGGGGCAGCAGATCGTTTAGGGCCTTCCATTGATAGGGAAGCATCTTCTCCCTGACCACATCAACTCGGCCGGCCAGAAGGCCTCCTTTGAGCACTGCGTTCCTGCAAGGCCGCAGTATCTTGTCGCGCACAGCCATACCCCTTTCTGCAGCTCCATTTCTACTGCACAGTGTTCTTCTGTTTCAATTCCAGTCTCTAAAGCCCAATTCCTTCAGAAAGGCAACGAGCTGTTAACCTAAATCCGCATTTCACCCTTTCTTACTAGCAAACTTTTCAAGTTGCGCAATAGACAGGATTTTTGCGACGGATGTTATATAATTATACGTGGTGTGATCTTTCATCCCATGCAGTGCACTTTGTCACTGGAAGGAGGTGGGGTCTGGCAATACCTCGCAAGGAGTTGCTTCAGCCACTACTAAATATTCAAAACACAAAATCCAAGGGAGGTCATTTATTGTGAAGAGATTGCTCAGCCTGTTCCTTGTTGCGCTGCTTACTGTCGGGTTGTTTGCTCTACCCGCCGCGGCGCAGGTCAAGGAATTGGAGTTTGTGATCATTACCCACAGCGCGACCATCGACTTCTGGATTCCGTTGGTCAAGGGTGCTCAGGATGCCGCTGCCATGATCAATGCCTTCGATCCCAGCGTGAAGATCAGCGTCACCCANACCGGGCCCAGCATGTTTGACGTGGCAGAGCAGGTTAACATCATGGAAAACGTGGTCCAGTCTGGCGTGGACGGAATCATCTCCACCCTGCCCGACCCAACGGCATTTGACGAGCCCGTACGCCGCGCCCTGGAAGCCGGTGTTCCGGTAATCGGGACCAACGCCGATGCAGGCCCAGACAACCCCCGCTTGGCGTATGTAGGCCAGAGCGACTACAGTGCAGGCCGCGTCCTGGCCCAGACCCTCATTGACCATATCGGCACCAGCGGCAAAGTAGCCATCGGCGTTGAGGACTTGGGNCACACCTCCTTGGCCGAGCGCCTGAGAGGCGTAACTTCTGTTCTGGATGAAACGGACATTGATTACACCGTGCTGCAGACCAGCCCAGACCTGACCATCGGCGCTTCTACCTTCGAAACCTATCTCATCGCGAACCCCGATGCCAAGGCCATCATCAGCGTAGATGCCAACACCCAGTCCCACGGCGTGGTAATCCGCAACCTGGGCTTGGAAGGCAAGGTCATCTCCGGCGGCTGGGACCTGGTTCCCACCACCATCGAGAACATCAAAGATGGCTACACCAAGTTCGTCATCGACCAGCAGCCATATGTACAGGGCTTCTATCCCGTGCTCGCCCTCTACCTCTACCATCAGTACGGCATCGCCCCGTCTGACATGGACTCCGGTGCCGGCATCGTTGGGCCGCACAACATCGACCAAGTGATCGAACTGGCCGAACAGGGTTACAGATAAACCTGCGGGAGGGTATACTTGGCACCGGCCGCCCAGCGGCCGGTGCTTAACCTCTGTATAGGGGAGGGACAGAGTTGGCAGACAACATACTCATCAGCTATCAGTCCATCAGCAAACGCTTTGGCGGAGTGCAGGCGCTGGACGACGTCTCCTTTTCTATCAGAAAGGGCGATATCCACGGCCTGATTGGTGAAAACGGNGCGGGAAAATCAACACTGATCAAAATCACCGGCGGGATCTACCGCAAGGATCAGGGCCAGGTGCTCTGGGAAGGCAGGCCCATCGAAGTGAACAGCCCCGTGGAAGCGGAGCGTCAGGGAATTTCCATCGTCCACCAAGAGATCCCCCTCTGCGGCAACCTCACCGTGGCCCAGAACGTGTTTTTGGGGCGCTTGATCACCAACCGATTAGGGCAGCCCAAGTGGGATGAGATGGAGGAAAGGACCGTTGAGCTGTTCCGGCAGATCGGCCAGGATATTGATCCCCGAGCCCGCGTAGGCGAGTTGAGCGTGGCTTTGAAACAGCTCACCACCATCGTTCACGCCCTGAACAGCACCAGCAAGTTTATCATCATGGACGAACCCACTTCCGCCTTGACACCTGGGGAGGTGGAAACCCTCTTTGAAGTGCTGCGCAGGTTGAAATCGGAAGGCACAACCATCATGATCGTAAGCCACATCCTCAGCGAGATGATGGAGATCACCGATCGGGTAACGGTTTTGCGCAACGGTAGGCACGTGGAAACAATGGACACCAAGGATGCCNCCATCGAAGGACTTGTACACATGATGGTGGGCGATGTCCCCCTGCCCACCCCCAAAGAGAGCGATGCCATTACAGGCGACGTGGTCCTCAGGGTAAGGGGCTTAAACCAGCTCCGTCTGCGGCTTAAGGACATCAACTTNCAACTGTACAAGCGGGAAATTTTGGGGCTGGCTGGAATTCAGGGTGCCGGCCGCACCGAGCTGGCCACCACCTTGTTCGGCGTGCATCAGCCGGACAGCGGCACCATTGAGCTGGAAGGCAGGGAAATCACCATCAAGAACCCCCGGCAGGCCATTGAGCACGGCATTGGGTACCTCACGGAGGACCGCCGCAACCTGGGCGTGTTTTGGGATATGTCGGTCTGGCAGAACGCCGGTGCTGCAATCATAGACGACCTTACTTCCTACGGCAATGTCCTGGATAACAAGCGCATTGAGGAAATGGCCTCCAAATCCATCCAGGACCTGCAGATCAAGACATCCGGCATGCAACAGCCCATCCGCTACTTAAGCGGCGGCAACCAGCAGAAGGTNCTNCTNGCCCGCTGGCTGAATGTGAAGCCCAAGATCCTCATTTTAGATGAGCCNACGCGGGGTGTGGACGTGGGAGCCAAGGCGGAGATCCGCAAGGTCATTCAGGAACTGGTGGATCAGGGTATCTCCGTAATCGTCATCTCCTCCGACCTGGAGGAACTGCTGGCCATGAGCGACCGCGTNCTGGTGATGTCCAACGGGGCAATTAGGGGCGAATTCCTGGCCAAAGATGCCACCTTCGATAAGATCATGGCACTGGCCGTGCAGAAGTAGGATTGAAAGGAGTGATCCCGGTGAAACAACTCTTNAGAACACTGAAGACCAGGCGGGAGATCGGTGTTCTAGCGGTCTTTGTACTGCTCTGCCTGTTCTTTACAGTGGTAACCAACACCTTCCTCACCGTACCCAACATCCTCAACATCTTGCGGCAGGTATCCATTTCCGGCTTAATCGTCATGTTCATGACCATGATCATCATCTCCACGGACATCGATCTTTCCGTGGGATCCATNTTCGCGGCAGTGGGTATGATCGTGGCTATCCTGTTCCAAAACGGGATGAATATTTGGCTGGCATCCCTCGTGGGCCTGCTGGCGGGTGCAGGTTTTGGCTTGATTAACGGCTTGGTCACCGTAAAGGGNGGGCTGCCCCCCTTCATCGTCACCCTTGGTGCCCAGATGGTCTACAGGGGTTTTGCCCTGGTCATATCCGGTGGGGCCCCCGCTTCGGTCCGCCTGCCGGAGTCGTTCTACAACGTGACCGGTGCCCGCACGTTCCTCAACCTGCCCGTGCCCGCACTTTGGTTTTTAGCGGTAACCGCCATCGCGGGTTTCATACTACATAAAACGAGCTACGGCTTTAAAGTGTACGCCACAGGCGGCAATGAAGAAGCGGCGCGCCTTTCCGGTATCAACACCGATCGCATCCGCATCACCAACTTCGTACTGATTGGCGTCGCTTCCGCCTTGGCCAGCATCATCCAAATGGCCTACCTGCGGGGTGTGACTCCCACCGCGGGACAGGGCATGGAACTGACTGCAATTGCTTCTACGGTAATCGGGGGTACTTCCATGTTCGGCGGCGTGGGCACCATTGGCGGAGCCTTCATTGGCACCTTGTTTATGGGTGTTGTGCGCAACGGCCTGGTGCTCATGGGTACCAGCGCCTATCTGATCGACTTGATCATCGGTATCGTGCTGGTAGGTGCGGTCTTCCTCAGCACCGTCTCCACCAGGGAAAAGCGCTAATCCCCTCCAATTTTATGTCCGCTTGTCCGCTGCCATGAACCCGCGAAAAGTGGGCCCGCACCTGCGGGCCCACTTGCTTCATGCGTTGTCTCAAATTTTAAAGCCTTCCGTCAGCTGCATGAGCTGGTTGGCCTGTTCAGCCAGTTCGTTGGCGGAGGTGGTGATCTCCTGCAGCGTGGCGGCCTGCTGCTCTGTGGCCGCGGCCATCTGCTCCGAACCGCTGCTCAGCTCCAGGGTGTAGGTGGCCACTTCCCGAATGCGCTCGCTGATATTGTTGATGGCCCGCCCGATTTTGGCAAAGGTTTCCCCCGCAACCTGCACGCTGCTGGAACCGGTCTTGATTTCCTCGATGCTCTTGTGGGCTTCCGCCCTCACTTCGCCGATCTGCACGTTCACTTCCTTGAGCAAACCGGCGATCTGCTCCGTGGCAGCNGCTGACTGCTCAGCCAGGCCCCGCACTTCTTCCGCCACTACTGCAAAACCGCGGCCCTGGTCTCCAGCCCGGGCTGCTTCAATGGCGGCGTTCAAGGCCAGGAGGTTGGTCTGATCCGAGATGCCCCGGATCAAATCGGTGATCTTGCCGATCTCGGTAGATTGCACGCTGAGCTGCTCTACCCTCTCGTACAGCTGGGCGAAGCTCTCTTCAATATGCTTCATCTGGTTCACCGCCTGCCCGATGAGCTCTTCGCCCTGGGAAGAGATCTGCCGGATGGCGGTGCCATCATCGTCCACGGACTGCACATTGTCGCTGGTGCGCTGCACCGAACCGGCGAATTCGCTGGTGGTCGCAGCCATTTCTTCCGTGGAGGCGCTGATTTCCTGGCTGGAGCGGTAGACGGATCTGCTCAAGTCAGCCGTCTTGTTACTCGCGGCCTTCAGCTCACCGATGAGCCTGCCCAGTTCCCTCTGGAGGGTTCTGAACGCTTCTGCGAGCACACCCAGCTCATCGTTCTTGGTGAGGTCCACTTCGGTGGTGAAATCACCTTGACTGATCTTTCCGGCTGTGGCTGCGAGCTGCAAGACGGGTTTGATCACCAGTCCGTTGGTGAACAGGGAGCCCAGGGCAAAGGCGGCTGCCAAAGAGATCAGGCCTATGACCACCGTGCGCCGCAGCTGCCTCTGGACATGGGTATTGGCTGCCCCATAGGAGACCATTGCCCCCAAGGGCCAGCCAGTGCGCTCCAGGGTGGCATAGGCAACGAACATCTCTTCTTCCCCAGGGTAATCAACCTCGCCCGCTTTGCTGGACAGTACGCCCTGCAAAATCGCGGCATTGGGCATGGGCTGCCCCACTGCCTGTGGATCCGGATGGGCCAGGACTATCCCTTGGGCATCCATGAGGGAAAGGAAACCGCCCTCTGCAACTTCCTTGGAAGAGATTAAAGCTGTTAAACGCTCCAAGGTGACATCGATGCCCACCACGCCCAAAACGGTGCTCTCTTCGGGCCGGCGCACAGGCATGGCTGCCGTTACCACGAGTTTGCCGCTGCCGGTGTCCACATAGGGTTCTGTCCAGATCAGACCGTCCGCTGCCACCGCCTGGCTGTACCAAAGGCGGGCTGTGGGGTCATATCCCGGAGGCAAACCCCCAGGCGGGTAGGGATGCACGTAGAACTCCCCATCCCGCCTCCCAAAAAAGGCGTTCTCCGCATCTTCATGGGTAGCCACGTAGCTCTCCAGAACCTGCACAATTCTAGTTTCCGCGCCAGGATCCTCAAAGACGCTCTGCACATTGGGGTCCCTGCTCAGCATGGACACCGCTTCTTCCACCGACTTCAAAACGCGTCGGCAAATTCTACTCCGCTTGTGAGAGCCTCACGGGCAGTGATGCGCAGCATATCGGTGATCATGTTCTTGGTCTCGCGGTATTCATTGAAGCCTAAGATGAGCACTGGGGCCAAAACCAACACAAAGACGAANAGGAGCATCTTCCAGCGAAGCGATATTCTCACCAATCACACCTCCCGGCTCAATTAATGCGGTTTCTCCACAATTCTCCGCATTTGGCCCAATTCCTCCAGGAGTTGATTAGTGGCACTATTCACTTAACGCTGGGGGAAGAGGGGTAGGCCGGAACCTCCTCCATCCTGATGCTGCTTGCACTCCAAGGTATTCCACCCCCGAACAGCTCGTCATCGCCTAAGTAAGCGGCGGTGGATACCGTCACCNCGCCGTAAACAGCGTGGGTGATGAATTCGCTCAGAGCCGTCTTCGGCTGAACGGTGCGCACATTGGTGGCGCCCATATTGCCCAAAACGCCATAAAGGCCCACCCAGGCCAGTGCTCCCGTGGTAAGGCCTTTCAAAACAGCCCGATCCTTGCCCGTGAAGGATAATACATAGACAGACGTGATTCCCAGCAGGCTGCCCACGGCAGCATCGGCCAGCCAACCCGCGGCCCGCCCCAGGGGGGTAGCGATTTTGTAAGCAGGNAGCAGCATTCCGGCGGCGCGCTGCGGGCCTGGATCCTCAGCAAGGCCTGCCCTGGTGATCAGGCCGCCCACCAGATCTTTCACCGCGACGCCAGTCAGGCCGGCGATCACGCCCAGCTGCAGTCGATCCCGTACTTTCTTCACATTATCACCTCGGGAATAGCATATCCAGAGGCACCTGCTTTTGCTCATTTCCGCGGACCATTCCGCAGGCAGGAGTCGGAAGAAGCACGGCGAAAGAAGGAAAAAAGTGCCTGAGAAGGTGACTGCAGTGATCCGGCGTCCCGACCACGTGCCCTTGATCACCACCAAACTGCAGTGCCCGCAATACCAGGGGCGAATGTTGGAGCGCACTGATCTCCTTCCATCCTCCCATTGGACGGTACTGTTGGTTTTGGCTCCTGCCGGTTATGGCAAAACCGTTTTTTTGAGCCAGCTGGCCCAGGGTTCGCCCCGTCCGGTGGCCTGGTACAGCCTAGACCCCTATGATAACGAGCCCTCCGCATTCTTCCGGCATCTAGCAGCTGCCCTGCATAAGCACGGTGAGTTGGACGAGGTCCAGCTGCACCGTTTAGTGTCCAGAACACAGCCGGAAGCGTTGTGCCGCACTGCTCTGGGCTTTTTCGTGCGCGCCCTGGAGTCTCTTCCCCACGGTGCATTGATCATCCTGGATAACTTGCAGGCCATTGACCATCCAATCATATACCAGTTCCTCGCTGAATTGGTGCCCCTGCTCCCGCAGCATACCCAATTGGCCGTGGGCGGCCGGAACTCCCTGGAGCTGGTGGGCCAACTGGGACTGGAAGGCCTGCACCTCACCGGCCAAGTGCGGGTGCTGGGCAGAAAGGACCTGGAGTTCAGCCCAGAGGAGCTGGAGGCGTTCCTTTCTCTAAGGGGGACTCCCGCCGTAGACCAGCTGAAGCTAGTGGCGGACCTCAGCGCCGGCTGGCCCATCACCGTGAGCTTCCTGGCCCAAAGCGGGCCGGGCTTGACAGAAGCCAAGGAGAAGATTTCACCGGCCCTTGCCGGCTACATTGATCGGGAAATCCTGCAGGAAATCCCCGAGGACATTCGGGATTTCCTGATCAAGACGTCCGTGTTGGCCAGCTTCACCGCTGCCGATAGCGATTACCTCTTAGGCGGGAGCTGCTCAGAAGAGCGCTTAGCCTATCTCCAAGCTCACCAGCTCTTCTTGGAAAAAAGGGGAGACTTCTACAGCCTAGTGCCCATTATGCGCCTGCATCTCAAGGGCAAATTGGGCGCTGAACGCCCAGCTCTATGCAGGAAAGCGGGAGTAGTGGCCATCAACAGAGGCAACCTCCACCAGGCCATCAGCTGCTTCCTGGAGGCTGGCGAGCGGAAGAGCATCCCCGATTTGGTGACCACCCTGGGAGGGGAGGCAGTGCTCCACGGCAGGTGGCATGAGCTTGAGGGGTGGTTTGAAACGTCCGTCACAGAGGAGGAAATCAGGAATAACCCCCGTCTGTCGCTCCTGCAGGCCCTGGTTGAGATTGGCCGCGGTCAGCTCAGGCGTGCCCAGCGCACCATCGGCCGGGCCGAATCCCTGTTCCAGGCCAGCGGCGATCAGCTGGGCTTAGCCGAATGCCAACTGCTAAAGGCCCGTATCGTAAGGGGCTGGGGAGCCCTGCAGGAGAGCTTCGATTTCCTTTTTGACGCGGAAGCGAACCTGTCTGCCTCCCGCTTCAGACTTCTTTTAGCCATTGAAAAGTCCATCATCTATTACCACGCGGGGCGCTTCAAGGAGTCCAGGGACATCCTCCTCAAGTGCCTGGAGGAGTACGAAGGAAGCGGAGATACAGAGGCGCTGGAACGTATTCTGGAAGCCCTGGGCAACATCACCTACCTCTTAGGCGAGCCCTCCAAGGCCCTGCTCCTTTTCCAACGGGCCCTATCCCTCTGTCCCGAAGGCGTAATGCCTGGGTATGATTTCCAAGATATGATGTCCGCCATCTATGATGATTGGGGTGAGACAGAACAAGCCCTGCTCATCGCAGAGCGGGCTGCGGCAATGCGGGAGAAAAAGGGCTTAACGGAGCTCCTCCCCTCTTCCTGTCTGCAGCTGGCCATGGTGTATACGAATCTGGGGCGTTTTGAAGACGCTGAGCGCTGCTTCCGCCAGGGCATTGACTTTGTGCGGGAAAACGACAGTGACTTTTCGGATGCAGCCCTTAACCTGGCCTTCCTGGCCAGGACCCTGGCTATCCAGGGGAAATGGGTCGCGGCCCGGGCCTATGCCCTGGAAGCTCTGGAAGCGGTAGAATCACAGCCCTGCCTGTTCCGCACTTCTGTGCCAGCAGTAACAGGACCCATCCTGGCCAGGACGGGGTCTTGGGATCTGGGCCTGGATCTGCTCAAGGGAGCAGCAGAAAGGGCCCAGGAAATGGGATTCACTAAATGCTTGGCCTACGCCTATCAGTCCTTGGCCCACCTCCATTTCCTCCACGGCGACCTGGAGGAAGCACAGCAGTACACGCTCAAGGCTTTGACGGCGTCGGCGAAGATCAACGATCTGCAGAACTTCGTCACCTGTTACCACTGGTACCATCCGCTGTTGATGTACGGGTTGGAAACGGGGACGGAAACCAGCTTCGTGCAGAGGATTCTGCGCAAAGTAGGGCCCCGCAGCCTCAAGCACCTCACTCCCCTGATGCAGCGGGGAAGCCCGGAAGTAAAACAGCGCATCATCCCCATCCTGGTGGAAATCGGAGGGGCTGAGGCCTGTAGCGCCTTGGCCGTCCTCAAGGAAGACCCTTCGGAATATGTCCGCAACATGGCGGCGGAAGCCTACGACCGCCTCGCGGGTCCGGAGGAAATGGCCGCAACTGCAGCTGCTGCACCTACCCTAAGTCTTCAGCTGCTGGGGCCAGTACGCATCTTCGTGGACGGCCAGGAGCTCACAGGTGTGAAGTGGCGAAGCCACAGGGCGAGGGATTTGCTCATTTACTTAGCCCACATGGGGCAGCCTGTTACCAAAGATCAGATCCTCAGCGCACTCTGGGCAGATGACTGGGAGGCGCTGGACAAGGCCGATTCCCAGTTCCACACCACGCTCTACCGCCTGCGCAGTGTGCTCAAGAACTACGGCCTGCCGGATCTGATCAAGCGCAGTGCCGATGTATACACCATGGCGGTGCCGGTGGAGACCGACCTGGCTCGTTTCGAAGCCCTGCTCAAAGCCGCTGTAAACCAGGAGTCTAACTCACCTGAGCAGATGAACTTGCTGGAAGAGGCGGTGAGGCTCTACCGCGGGGATTACCTGGAAAACTTGGACTACGACTGGGCTGTCCCCGATAGAGAAGCCCTGCGCCTGCGCTGCGCCGAAGTCCAGCTCCGCCTGGTGAACTGCTACTTAGCGTCCCAGCAGTATGAAAAGGCCATTGCCGGGCTCATCCTCCTGGTCAAGAAGGATGAACTCAATGAAGCCTATCACTGCCTGCTCATGGAGGCTTACGCCCAAAGCGGCCAGCGCCAGGCGGCCCAGCGGCAGTACACCCTGCTCACGGAAATTCTCCAGCGTGAGCTAGGTGTACAACCATCCCCGGAAACCAAGGGACTATACCAAAGCCTCAACCTCGGCTCTCCAAAATGAGTGGACGGCTCCAGAAAAATCTGGAGCCGTTCTTGCTTTACTTCAAGACCATCAGTCTTCTTCGAGTTCGGGATACTTGGCGTAGTGGATGTTACCGCCAGAGAGCCATTTGCCCTGTTTTTCATCATAGATGCCCAACCAATCGCCATCCTCAGCCGGGCCTGGCCAGCCTACGTTTCCTCCGCGGTCTGTATCGCGATAGGACGTGAAGACCGCATCAGCAAAGCCCTCTAAGCGGGACCCCTGTTCCAGGTAAATGCCAAGATCAGCCCCCACTCTCAAGGTGGTTCCGCTGCCTAGGTAAATGGTCTTTCTTCGGTGTACACGTCTGTCAGGAGAATGTAGGGAACATGGGTGTTCACCCACTTGATAGACTGCCTTACAAACATCGGCGACCAGCCATCCGAGTCAAGGTAGATAGCGTTGTAGTCGTTCTCTGCGATGTCTAACGTGTTGTCCGTGTCAATGTTCACGTCAACCCGCAAAGGGTACATGTTGCCCTCGAATGTGCAGTTCGCAATGGTGCTCTTTGGCGACCTGAGATCTAGGGCGCGGAGGTTGTCCCTGAAAACTGCATTTTTGATCGTAGTTCCGCCGGAGGCCGAAACGTCCGAGACAGCTGCAAGGCCATCGTTCATGGATTCTTCGGTACCTCCGTAGGCAATTATGCAGTGCTCAAAGGTGGCTTTGGCAGTGCTCTCTATAGCGATGTACTGCCAGTCACCAGGACTAGGATCATCCGCAGCTGGCCCGTTGCTGTCACCACCATGGTTGCTGTCGTTGATGGACGTAAAGACGACAGGTCTGCCGGCTTCTCCTTGGGCAACTAAGTTCGACCGCACGGCCAGGTAGGCGTTGTTCAACTTCACCGTTACACCTGGCCCCAGGGTCAACTTGCCATTGCCTTCAATGTACCATTGGTCATCATCCAGCACAAAGGCTGCTTCCGACTCAGCCCAGGAAGTGGGCTGGGTTAAGGTGGAACTGCCAGACGGACGCACAAAGATGCCCTGATACTCGTTCTTTTCACTAGATGCCTGCGGATTGTGGAAGGTGTTGGAATCGCCCAGGCTGGTTTCGAAGTTAATCACCAGCGGCCTTTCGTTGAGATAGAAGACATTGTTCTCGATTGTCGGCTTCTGCGCATTCTGGGCATTCAGGGCAATCCCCTCTGCAAAAGCAAAGGTGCAGTTCTTGACCGGAGTACCTGAGGAAGATCCCAGATCAAGCATGCCCTGGTCAAATCCTCCGCCTCCGTAGTAGAACTCGCAATACTCAAACTCATTGCCACTCTTGGTATAGAGGTATACCTGATTCCAGTCCCCAGCCTTTGGCGTGGTCCCGTCCTGATCCTGGTTGGTGTCACCTCCGCGGGAATCATCCCGCAGTGATGTGAAGACAATGGGGTTCTGGGCGTTGCCAACTGCTTCAATGCGCCCGCTGCCCGAAGTCTGCAAACTGCGACCTCTGCCAAACTTCACAATGGCGCCCGGCTGTATCTTGAGGGTACCCGTGACCTGAATGTCCCTGGTGTCAATGACGTAGATGTTGCCCGAAGCCCAGGTTTTTGTACCGGTAATATCCTCCGTTACATCAACAACGTTCCCTTTGACCTCGAAATAGAACGTATGGCTGGCCTTAAGGACACCATTTGTCACTTCAACGGTAACCGTTGCGTAGCCAGGAACACCTGGCGCCACCCATTTTGCTGTATCCAGCTTCTCGTCTTTTAGGTTTCCCGCACTGGCATTCCAAGTGGAAGTCAATGTACGCCCCTGGGGATCCGTGGCTTTGATAGAAAGAGTAATCTCTTCGTTTACGTTAATCTCATGCGGCTTAGCGAGACTGGTCTCAGGGTTCGCATCGCCGATCACGGGAGGTTTGACATCACTGGCGATGACGGTGATGTTCCAAGTATGGGATGCCACACCGCCTTTGCCATCGGCCACAGTCACCTTCACAGTGGCCTCTCCTGCTTCGCTCGGGGCGGTCCACTTAGCTGTGTTGCTCGTCTCGGCTTCGAGGGTACCGCCTCCGGTCNTCGTCCAGGAGTAACTTAAGGCATCGCCGTCGGGGTCTGTAGCAGTGACGCTGAAGTTCTGCTGCTGACCAATGACAACCGTCAGTTCTGTTGCATCGGGGATGTAAGTGGTGATCTTGGGAGGTTTGTTGCCCCCTCCGCCGCCTCCACAGCCTTGGAGCACTAGTACTAAACACAACAGCGAAATTGCGAATAGCCCTCTTTTCACACTCAAAACAAGACACCTCCTAGGTTTTAAAGGCTTCCTTGTCTGGAGTGTACCAAGGCGCTCTAACCAAAAACTGACCAGTTTCCATCCACAAGTTGCGAAAAATCAGTGCAAAAAGGAAAAACAGACCGCTGATCGGCGATCCGTTGGCGATTCTTGACTATGCAAGGCAGGAAGCCCCTCAGGAAAAGCGAAGATCTGCAAGCAAGTTTGCAATTGGAGGTTATGCAGGTGGCCTTATGGGGTTCCCTAGTCAATGCTGCAGCTATTGTGGCCGGCGCACTGTTGGGCAGCGTGGTGCGGCTTCCAGAGAAAATAGGCCAGACCGTTATGCAGGCCCTGGCGCTGGCGGTCCTAATCATCGGTATTTCCATGGGCCTGCAGAGCAGCAACATCCTCATTCCCATTGCCTCGTTGGCAGTGGGATCGATCATCGGGGAAAAACTGGATCTGGAACGCAGGATCGAACGCCTGGGAGAGGCCTTACAGCGGATGAGTGCGGGAAGGATGAAGTTGGGAGCATCCAAGGCTGATTTCACCCAAGGCTTTCTCACCGCCAGTTTGGTGTACTGTGTAGGCGCCATGGCCGTGGTGGGCAGCCTGAACAGCGGACTGACAGGGGATCATCAGGTGCTCTACGCCAAATCCATGCTGGACGGCACCACCGCCATCCTCTTCACCGCTTCCTTGGGCCTGGGAGTGGCCTTCTCAGCAGTGCCGGTCTTCGTGTATCAGGGGGCAATTGCACTGTTGGCGGGATTCGTGGCCCCACTCCTCAGTGACATAGTGGTTCAAGAGCTCACGGCCACAGGCGGCATGCTCATTTTGGGAATCGGTTTGAACATGCTGGGCCTAACTAAACTGCGGCTGGGGAACATGCTGCCAGCCATCATTGTCGCTGCTGTGGTGGCGATGATTTGGACCTAGCAGCCCCGTCAGTGCAACAGAAAGAACAGCGCCGCGGAAACCCGCGGCGCTTCCTGTTTTGCTTTAGAAAAGCCTGGCGTCCAACCTTCCTCCCATCAGTTACGCAGCTTGAAATGCTGGACAAGTTCCCGCAGTTTCATGCCCGTATCCATGAGATCCTGAGCCGAATTGGCCACTTCCTCCATGGACGCTGCTTGTTGCTCGGTGGCACTGGCGATATCTTGTCCGCCACTGTTGATCTGATCGAGACCCTCAGTGAAGGATTCCACCTGCCGGTTGATTTCCTCCACGGCGCGTAGGATTCTGCCGAGGATCTCACTACCCGTCTTCACATCACTCAGAGCCGTTTCTGCCTGGCCGGAGCCCTCACTCATATTACCAACTATGGTTGAGATCCTACCCTGGATCTCACCGATCAGAGCAGCGATTTCTTTAGTCGCCTCCGATGACTCTTCCGCGAGTTTGCGGACCTCATCGGCTACCACGGCAAAACCGCGGCCGTGCTCTCCGGCCCGGGCCGCTTCGATGGCTGCGTTGAGGGCCAAGAGATTGGTCTGTTCGGCGATGGCGCTGATGGCACTGACGATGTTGCCAATCTGATCCGATACGGAGCCTAAGCTGGTTACCTCACTGGCCAGGGAGTGCGTCATCTCATTGAGGATTTCCATCTGGTTGACGATGCCGTTGATGGCCTGGGTGCCTTCACTGGCTTCACGGGATACGCCTTGAACCATCTCGTTCATGGTCTGGGCATTGGCGTTCATGGTCTGCAAAGTCCCTGAGAACTCGTTGGTGGTGCTGGCCACTTCCTCCACAGAAGCACTCACTTCTTCTGAAGCGGCAGCCAGCCTCGCACTGGTATCGGCTAAATCGTTGGTGGTTTCGGCAATCAGACTGAGCAGCTCCCTGAGGTTGTCCACTGTCTTGTTCACTGCCTCGGCCACTATGCCGATCTCATCCTTGGAACGGACTTCCACGCCCTTGGTCAAATCTCCAGCCGCAGCCGCCTCAATGACCCCCTGGACTTGGTGCAGGGGCTTGGCGATCTGTCGGGCCAGGAAGATAGCTGCAAACACCCCGGCAACCAGAAACGCCGCAGCCGCCAGGGCTGTCAAGTTGCGCAGACTGTAAACTCCCTTCAAGACATCGCTTTCTAGGGCGCCAATCCCGATCATCCATCCAGTGGAGGGAGAGGGAGCCAGGGCTAAGATGCGGCGGATGCCGTCCATACTAAAGCGAATAATGCCCGTGTTGCCAACTCCCAAGGTCCTGATGGCTTGGCCGATCCCCGCCAGTTCCCTTTGGTCGGTAAACACGTTTCTCTGCTCCATGACATACTCCCGATTGGGGTGGGCGTACGTTGTACCGTCTTTGCCCAGTATTANGGCCCAGCCATTCTCACCAAACCCCAGCCTATCGGTCATGTCAATGAGGGCCCCTGCGTCTCTCCTTCCCAGCAAGACACCCACCACACGCCCATTTTGCTCGATGGGCACTGCATACATCAAGACCAGGCTGTTCGTCACCCTGCTGACCACAAGATCCGAAACCACCGATCGTCCCTGCAGGGCCTGCTGTACATAATCGCGATCACCGAGGCTGGCTGTGGTTCCATCTGTATACTGCGCAGATCCCGTGGAATCAACCACGCCCATGGCCAGATAGAGCCCTAAACGTTCCAGCTCGGATTGGAGGACCGGCTTCTGCTGCGCCCAATCCATACTCTTGATCTCTGGCCTGGCCGCGATGGTCTCCAGTGCGGTCAGCTGCACACGAAACTGGCTTTCCAGATAGGCTACTGCCTCTTCCACGTCCATGATCAGAGCTTGCTCCACCTGGTCGATCACAGCGGATGAACCGCTGTAATAGCCGATCAAGCCTAACCCTACACTGATAACAAGGACCAAGACACCTACGAATACGCTGACCTTGGCGGCAATACTTCCTCTCACTGATCACACCCCCTTGGTTCTGGTATCTCAAGAACTCTGCGAGTTTTACAACTTCCCATTTCTTCACGACATTTTCTTACATATTCTGCTTACTTGGCATTACTCCTTGCGCTCAGCTGGATAAAAATGTTTGAGACTATCATCACAAAAAGCTTTGCGCCGAGGCGATAAACGTACTGCCCCTCGGCAGGGTTTCCCCTGGTGGGCAAGGAAAAGATTAGCAGCCGAGCTTTAGGCGGTTCTTTGCGCAGGCCCTGAAAACCCAAGACCAAGGAGGCAGCATGGCGATGACCGTTGTTGAGCTGAGGGAAGCGATCAAAACCCTCTTGAGAATCAGCCCTGTTAAAGCGGCGCCCGATTACAAGGTGCTTGCAGAACAGGAATCCGCAGACTTCGAGAGATATCTGATCAGCTTTAAAGGCAGCGAAAACGATACGATCCCAGCCTATCTTTGGGTGCCCCGCGGTCAAGGTCCTTTNCCCGCAGTTTTGGTTCATCACCAGCACAACGGTGAGAGGCACTTGGGCAAAAGCGAAGTAGCTGGCCTTGCAGGAGATCCGCTGCAGGCCTTTGGCCCGGCCCTGGCCAGGGAAGGCTTTGTTGTCCTCGCACCCGACTCAATCTGCTTCGAAGACAGAAGGCCGAACCAGAAAGGCACAATCCCCGATGGAGACAACGATTTTTTCCAGCATCTCAACGAAATGTGCTACCGGCTTGTACGGGGAAGCACCTTGATGCAGAAGGTTCTTGACGATGCCAATATCGCCTTCAGCGTGTTAAAAAACCACCCCAAGGTCGATAAAAACCGCATTGGGGTGCTTGGCCATTCCTATGGCGGGAATACTGTCATTTTCCAAATGGGCCTCAATGAAGAAATTGCCTTCGGCTGTTCCAGCGGAGCAGCCTGCACCTATAGACAAAAAATGCAGGTGGGAACCGGGCTGGAAATGGCACTGGTTGTCCCAGGCTTCTGCCAGCACTACGAGCTCACGGACCTGGTTAAGTGCGCCGCTCCCCGCTCCTTCCTGCTGGTTTCAGCCACCGAGGACAAATATTCCTTCGATGCCGACGTTGTGGCAGCAGAGGCCAGAGCAGTATACGCAGAACTCCAGGCCGCAGACAAGTTGGAACACTACCGATACGAAGGCGGCCATGCCTTGACCGAGGAAAGGTTCCGCGACATCATCAACTGGATGGTGAAAGTGGCAGGTGAGATGTGACTCAGTTGCCTTGATCACATTGATCTTTTCCAAAAGGAAGGAGGAGCCGTTTTATGCATGAGCAAGCGACCCTGTTTACTGCCAGGGTGCATCGGATGTGTTTCGATCAGGATTCCATCTACACATCCATGGGCAGGGAAATTGTCCGCTGGGATAAGGAAACGAAAAGGGCGACTTGTTACGTATACCCTGCCGCCCAACGACAACCTGAACAAGGGCGCCCGCTTTGGCGTGGATGAGCGGAACATCTACGCAAACAGCATCTACTTCTTTCACGTGCTGGATAAGGACACGGGGGAGGTGATCTACCAGAGGCGGTTCGGTTCAGACAACAGTTCGGATTTGGATCTGGGGACAGTGCTCGTTGATGAGCGGCAGATCTATTTCCCCCTGCGCAACAGCGGTCTGGTGGTTGTGGACAAAGCTGATTACGACAACATCCATTACCTAAACAAAGGAAAGGGGAGCGTATGGGCGCTGGCCCAAGATGAAAACACAGTCTACTTCGGAGGCGTTGACAAGAACATCTACGCCTTCCAGAAATCCACCCTCCAGCCCACTGCCACCTTTGCCGGTCATAGGGGCAACATCCACGACATCTTCTCCTTCGGGCAGAACCTAGTCTCCGTGTCCGCGGACAACTCCATCATCATCTGGGACAAAAAAAGCGCCTCCCCGGTGCATCAGCTGAAAAAGGCTCGATGTTCTCTGGGCTGCGCCGTCATGACTGAGCGGTACCTGGTCGGTGCGGCCAAGGGGACCATGAGAATCTGGGAAACCAGCACGTGGGAGCTGGTGCGGGAAGCCGGGATCCCTTTTGGCACCATGTTCTTTGACCATGGAGTGATCTACCTGGCCAACAGAAAGGAACCCCGCGTTACCGTGGTTACCCTGGAAGATGCTGCGCGAGGCATTTGAGCGGGTCTATGCCGTAGCGAGAGACCACGGGGTTCCCCTGGCCGTGGAAAACATTCCCATCAGCGCTCGCCCCTTTTTTTCTGGGCATAGTCTCGGGCCCTCTTCTCGGCACAGAACACATAATACCCGTCTATTTCCTGAATGCGCACTCCACCGAAGATGGAAATGAGCTTGTTCTTGTACCACTCTTTGCGCTTCACCACCAGGTACATCTTTCCGCCGAGCCGCAACCGGTTAAACCCTTTTTCTATGAAGTGCTTGGCCACGGAGAAATCTGTGTGGTAGGGCGGGTTGGACAGGATCTTCGTAAAGCCTGTCTCTGACAGCTGGCGAAAGCCATCGCTCTGGCACACCAAAACACCTGGGACTCCATTGAGGGCCGCGTTTTCCCTGGCCAGCTGCACAGCCAGGGGATCAACATCCACCATGACCACACTCTGCGGGCCCAAGAGCTTGGCGGCCAGGATGCCCACCACTCCGTAGCCGCAGCCCAGATCCAGCACCCTATCGCCCGGCTCGAACTCCACCACAGACAGCATGGCCAAGGTGCCTTGATCAATGGCAGCAGGTGAAAAGACCCCCGCCTCGGTTTTGAACTGCAGTTTGATGCCTTTGATGGTTGCTTCGATCAAATTCATGACAGTCCCTCCCCGCACTTCCTCACTGCAAGGCAGCATGGTTGCGGTAAATCATGCCGTGGGACGGCACCAGCCCAAACCGCTCATAGTAGGGCTGCAGCTCCTGATCGCAGCAGAGATCCACCATATAGAAGCCTTCTAGCTCCGCCAGGGCCCTGCGCACAAGCGCGGAGCCGATTCCCCGCCCCTGATATTCCGGCAGCACTTCCAGGAGGGGAATGTAGGCGCTGAGGATGCCATCACTGATCACGCTGATAAAGCCCACGATGCGAGCTTCGTCCAGATCCACGGCAACCAAGGAAAGATAGCTGCGCCTTAAGATCTCCCGATGCTTCTGCTCATCGGGGGGATGGGGCCAGCCCACGAAAAAGCCGGACAACTCCAGATGGTCCAGGTCCCCTGTGTATTTCCTGTACTCAATCACCTGATCACTTCCCCTTTGAGTAATTCTCTCGCTGGAGGTTTTGCCCCACGCAACGACCCCTGCCGTTTAATGCAGCACCTTGAGCAGCAGGGCCAGTCCCATGCCTGCCACCAAAGCCAGGTAGGAATGCTTGTGCTCGTGGGCCTTAGCCTCGGGCAGCAAATGGGATGCGGAGACGTAGATCAAAACACCCACAACAAAACCCAAGGCCAGCCCCAAAACGGGAGGCGTCAAGCGGCTGACAAAGGGATAAGCCACAAATGCCCCCAGGGGAGTGGTGAGGGCAGCCACCAAAAAGGCATAGAGCAAAGCCCGCTTGTCACTTACTCCCGCCTTGATCAACACGGAAAAGGCAACAACCCCTTCCGCGAACTCGTGGATCACCAGGCCCAAACCTGCCATGATGCCGGTGACGGTGCTCACGCTGAAGGTAACGGTGTAGATGATCCCATCGATGAGCGAGTGAATCCCGATTCCCTCAATGGCCGTAATGCCGAAGGCCAGTTCATCCTGCTGCGTCTTGTGTTGGATCAACCTATTGCTGAAGAACATGAAAAGAAAACCCGCTAGGGCTGCCAGCCCCGCACTGCTGTTCTTCCCGATTGCCTCTGGAAACGCCGTAATCAGCGGCGAGGCGATCAATACACCTGCGGCAAAACACATGAAGTATTCTTTGTTCCGTTCAGCCCAGTCTTTGTGCCTATAGATGGCAAAAATACCCACACTGTTTACTGCCAGGGCACCCAGGGCAAAGACTGCGACCCAAGGAAATGCGCTAGGCTCTGCCATTTCTCATCCCTCCCTGGCGCCGCACACCAAGTGGAAAGAGCCGCAGTCATGGCATTTTTCCACTGTATGGCTGCGGGCAAACTCCTCCCAATGCAGGCGCTGATCAGGCGTTAAGATTCCGGTTCCGCGGCAGAGTGGGCAGGTGCCCTGAAGGGCAGAGAGGATTGCCGTCCGGATGAACTCAGAACGGTTAGGAATCCCATCCATGGCCCGGCTGAGCGCTTCATCAACCTTGAACGTTATGATCTCCTGTCTCCTTCTTTCGGCCATCGCCAGCCCCCCCAACACTTGTGATTGATAATACCTTGTAATACCAATTGTATTACCCCTTATTACCAATGTCAATCTGCCGAACAGATGGGCAGAAAAAAGGATCGGGAAACCCGATCCATTTCTTGTCCAGAAGAAAATTTAATGTGTTATACTTTTCCCAAATACTAACCAAAGGTGGAATGCAACCATGACCTCAGAGCTGCTTGAGTATTACCGGATCCACGGGCCCATGACCGAGATCAAAACCATGCAGCACATGGTGGCCAATGTCCCCGCAGACATTGAGACCATCGTCCGTTACGTGCAGAACATCCTGGTCCATCAGCATTGGAGCAGCGCCTACGGCGTGGAGCTCACCCCTGAGAGGGAGCGGGAACCGCTTCTGCGCAGTTTCGAGGAAAAGTTGGTCTTTTTAAGCGGCCGCGGCTTTAAGCACGTTTCGGATGAGAAACCCTATCAGGACAGGATGATTGGCATCTGCCGGGACTATTCCGTGGCGGCAGCCGCGCTCTGCCGCGAAGCGGGAATCCCTGCCCGGGCCAGGTGCGGGTTTGCCACTTACTTCGATCCAGGCAAATACGGGGACCATTGGGTATTGGAATACTGGAACGATGCGGAGCAGCGATGGGTCATGGCAGATGCCCAGCTCGATGGGCTGCAGCAGGAAAAGCTGCAGATCACCTTTAACACCTTGGACCTAACTGACGATCACTTTCTCACCGGGCCCAAGGCCTGGTTCAAGTGCCGGCGGGGTGAGGTCGATCCCGACCTCTTCGGGATCTTCCAGTGGTGGGGCTACGGGTATGTTCTGTGCAACTTGATCCTGGATGTGAACTCGCTGCTCAAAATGCCCATGCA
>JGI24709J26583_10000670_pt1 | contig 29199 bp, 43 predicted proteins | sample BioPla2DNA1_FD_26583 | JGI IMG/M metagenome (IMG submission 26583) | reverse complement strand
TTCTCTGCATCTTTCCCGCGACCCGGCGACGCTTTTACTACAGAAGTTAGAAGACTTAGCACTGATGCGATTCTTTACTACAGAAGTTAGAAGACCCGGTGCCGATGCGACCCTGCGACGGATTCAGGGGCAGGCGTTTGGGTGGAATAACTACTGGCGTCCTCATATACATGCATGCGTAACAATTAACTACAAGATAGGTTGTATTAAGAAAATTTTAAATATATATATATATATATATATAATATATAATAATATATCTAATATAATATTTATATCTTTTTCTTCTTTTCAATTAATTCTTCATATCTTTTATAGTTTCATTGAGCAGAATTACTGAATGTAGATTACATATCCATTAACTCAATTTTATATTATCTAAGTTTAACTCAATTAAGGAGTTAAGGGGTGTGTTTTAGGGGGCCCCAAAAAAAAATTTAAATTTATAGTTATATATATATTTATTATATTATACACTTTTTAAACCGTAACGCACATAATTAAGTTATTAAGTTAATTGAGTTATTAAGCCAATTGAGGTATTAGTGTTTACAAGGCTTTGAAGCGCTTCGGCCCATTAACTTAATATCCCAGTATCTCAATAACTATTAACTCAATAACTCAATATCTTAATAATTAATAACTCAATAACTCAACATCTTAATAATTAATAACTCAATAACTCAATATCTTAATAATTAATAACTCAATAACTTAAGCAGTAAATAAAGTAGTGATAAACATTAATGTTATCGCGTATAATATAAATAAAGGGGTGATTATATGTTTAAATGTAAATTTTGCTTGAGGGAACTTAATAGACAGAAGTTTGAATCTAGGTCTCATTTTGGTATGTGTAAGAGCTGCTACACAGACACTATGAAATACAAGCGAATCAAGATGAAGGGTGCTAAGCTAAACCCTGAGGATGCAGCGTTCGTAGAAAGGTTCGAGCGTCAATGTAGGCATAACCTATCTGTAGGTGAATATGTGCCTAAGTATTATACTAGAGGTGTAGATACCAAACTCGATAGGTGCCCGTATTGCGGTGAAGCTGATAAGCCGAGGTATCCGCATTCTCCAAATATGTGCTATGATTGTGGCAGCATGGCAAACACCTACGCTAATACAGTTTGGCGTTTGGAGGGTAAGATTGGATGGCACAAGGTAACCAAGACAGGCAAGCCTGCATATGCGTACGATAAGGCGCTAAATACCATAAACAGTATTGAGCAGATGTATAAACGTAATGAGGCGCGGGGCCTAAAGGTTCCTGACTTGTATATACGAAGAAGATGGGGTGATTAAATATGGTATTGGATTGTCAAATATGTAGGAAGCCATTGAGCAAAGCAAATAGGAGTAATGCACACAAAACGCTTTGTAAGGACTGTTACGCCGACGTAATCAAATATAAGCGTTACTTGAAAATTGTAGATAAGGAACTAAAGCATGAAGTGTTTATCAAGCGTATGAATGGTAAGTTCGCATTAAATGAGCTGGATGGAAGATATGTTCCAAAGGCCTATTATAAACAAAAGGAGGGATGTAAATGACGTGTAAATACTGCGGTGCTGCAACTACTAAATACAGCGTTTGTAGTGAGTGTAGGGAACTGATACGATATTACAAGAGTATCGCTGGATATTACAAAAGTCTCGCAGGGTATACTAAAGGCAATTATACTGTATATTCACACGTACGTCTGGCCAGGATTGAATATAAGTTACTAACATTACCTAATCCACCTATTGACCTGATTAAGTTGTATAATAACGGTACATGGCCCATGTCTATGGAATACGTTAAATGTGCCAGATGCGGGAAGAAAGACTTGATAGGTAGGTGCAGTTCTCATAAGCATAAGATATACTGTGCAGAGTGTGCCGAGGCATTGAAGTTAATGTAAAAAGACTAGCCTAGGTGGCTAGTCTTCTTCATATACGTAATTATCTTCGTAGTTATCAAATCTTTCTAGTATTTGGTCCATGATTTCCTTGTAGGTCTCATCGTATTTAGGTGTCGCGTCAGGATTCGTACCTACTACAGGCATATACTTCTCCCTCAGTTTGAAGTATACATCTTCGTAATACTCAGGCTCCTCGGTCAGTGGTTTGGTCAACCATTCCGCCAACTCTGTAGGTACATCAGCCTCTAGTCCAAATTGTTCCTTCCTATCAGCAGCTTGTTGTCGCTTCCTCTTAAGTAACTCCTCAACTACAGAGTACACTGTGGATGACGTCCTGGCACCGTAGCGCGGCGGCTCTAGTCCGAGTTCTCTCAGGGTATCGTAAAGCTCTTCAATGCGCTTAATCTCTTCTAGGTCAGCCTGGGTCGCCGCATCGCCTTTTCCTATCAGATACTTGTAACGGTTGTTGATGCTCTCACAGGTCTTACAAACTCTGTAGAAACCCTTTGCGTTCTCGCCGTAGTACGGTCTAAAGAAGTCTTTAGAGAGCTGCTTCACCTCGCCGCATTGTTTACACTTTCTTACGTTCTGCATCTTTGAGCCTCCTATATAATAGTTTTGTAGCTTCCCCGCCCCCTGATGTGACACTCGGCTTTATTAGCCATCAGCACACCGCGCACCTCTGATGCTACCTGCGGGTCAATCTTGGGCAATCTATCTGTTAAGTCCTTGTGTACGGTTGACTTACTAACCTTGAGAACCTTAGCGGTTTCTCTAACTGTGCTGTGGTTGTCTAGAGTATACGCTGCGGCGCTCAGGGCCCGCTCTATAATGTAATCTTTCATCTCTAAACCCTCCTTTTCATTCGTCGCGCCCGCAGCCTTGTGATGCGGTAACAATCCTTACAGTCACGACGGTATTTGACGTTACCTTCTTTATCCTTACCATCTTTGTAGAACTCGGAGAGAGGTTTAGTCTCCCCGCACGTTCCACACATTCTTACAGCTTCATTCATCTCAACGCCTCCCTCTAGCATCTGGAATAACCGCACTCTGGGCAAGACGTGCAGCCTTCTATATGAACTGTACCGCCGCCGCAGTTAGGGCACTTCTCACTTGTAGATACTTTCTCATCCTTATCACCTACAGAAGTTGTAGCTTTTTTAGACTGTAACTCCTTTAGTACGTTAGCTATTGCTGAAGCACAGGATTTACCTTTGGATGCTTTACGCCGGGCCATCATATAGGATGGGCAAGGATGTGTGCTGTTTAATTGTTCTATAATCTCCTCAATTGGGATGCCACCTCTAATCACCAGGCTTATCAGTCTTGAGGTCGCCTCAGTGAATATTAGACAACCACCGTCAGAGCCTGTAGTTATGAACGTCTCTATGATGTTTCCGTCGTCATCGAAGTTAGCTGTTAAGTACAACTTTCCACAACCTGTATCGAGGCGGCGCGTCACTCCTTGTGTGCTGTATGGTCTAGGAACAACTTCGCCTCTAACAGGTCCTATCTGCTTTTCTTCTGGCGTACCTACTGTTACCACGCCCTCCTTACAACCATCCCTGTACACTGTGATACCTTTACAATCCATATCATACGCCATCTTATAGCAGTCTTTTATCATTTCTACAGTTGCTGTATTGGGTAGGTTGATTGTTTTACTAACTGCATTATCAAGTTCTTTCTGTACCGCCGCTTGCATAGCGATGTGATCCTTAGGCGCGATATCCATAGCCCCTTTGAATATGCGTTGTATCTCTAGGGGTACTTCCTCAACACCCTGACAAGAACCTCTACGACCTACCTCATCAAGAATTTCCTGCGGTACGTTGTGCTTCTTACAAGCTTCTAAGAATAGCGGTGAGAATATGTAGAAGTCTCCTGCAACGTTAGTTGCTTTCTTGTACGCTATGCCGAAGATAGGCTCAACACCATAACTCTCGCAGCCCGCCATCGCTGTTACGCTGCCCGTAGGCGCTATCGTTATTCTGGACGCGTTCCTAATCGGTGTATCAGGATAGTAGATACTTTGCTCCCATTTAGGGAATGGTCCCAGCTCTTCAGCTAACTTCATTGATTCGTCCTTAGCTGCTGCGCTCATTAGCGCTGTTATCTCAGCTGCGAACTTTCTGCCTTTTGGGCTATCATAAGGTAACCCAGCCATTATCAAAGCATCGTGTAAACCAGTAAATCCTATCCCAATTTTTCGTGTAGCCCTTGTGTTCTCATCAATTACTGGCAACGGATACTCTGCTACATCTATTAGAGCGTCTAAGAACCGTGTAGCTAATCTTGTAAGTCTATCAAGTTTCTGTAGATCGCGCCTATTACCATTCATTATTTTTGCTAAGTTCACGCTAAGCAATAGACAAGACTCACCATTAACCAATGGCTGCTCACCACAGTTATGCACAATTATATCGTCAGCTAGATAGTTATGATACTTACCCACAGTCATGTCGTATACGTCGGCTGTTTCTTCCAAATGGCGCACCTCTTTCAGGCGCAGATTAACACCTACTTGTCTGCCCAGTGACGTGTTGTACTTCTTGCCTGTACGTAATCCCTTACTGCCAGAGAACCTGCCGCGCTCATCTTGTGTAACCCAATGCGGATGCCCCATATTAGTCACTACTGAGTGCTCACTATGTGTTAACACCTCTAGGATATCTATGACGTTGTTGTGCTTATTACCGTCTTTATGATGCACGTTCATATTCTTTATGTTGTAGTAATGTCCCGCCACAAATCTGTGCTCCCTGATGTACTTTTGTCCAGTAAGTCCTACTGCTGTATATGTGTCATCGCACTTCATATTTAGCCCAACAATTCTGTCTTTTCTTGTTAGGTGTTGCGCCTCAACATATCCTCTATTCTTTGTATAAGCCTTATGATCCGGCGTACACCTTAATGTGCCACGGGTTGTTATTAGTTCCACTAGCGGGGCATTTTCTTTGGTCTTCCTTATGTTGTGTGCCCTAGATATGGCTAAATTGCCGTCATTATCCATACAATACACGTCGACCTCCTTGCCAACCAGGTCCTGTATCTCGAATACCCCATTAGTAGTTCTTATCTTAGTGGTACCTACAACACATGGATTGGTCTTATCCAGTTTATCTCCTGGTACTGGGTTACCTACCTGTATAGCATCCAGGAATATAAGCCCTGGGTCGCCACAAGCATGTGCGGCCTCAGCTATAGCATCCCATATCTCACGTGCGTAAACTGTCTTGTAAACCTTGCCGCCAAACTTTAGGTCCCAAGTAGTATCTAACTCTAGCGCCTTCATAAATTCATCAGTGATACCTACAGACAAATTAAAGTTTGTTATTCCACCATCACGTTTACAATTGATGAAGTCCATAATCTCTGGATGATCAACATTCAGTATACCCATTGATGCGCCGCGTCTTACCCCACCTTGCATTACCATGTTTGATGAGGCGTCGTACAGTTTTATCAGCTCAACCACACCTGATGCCTTACCCTTTGTAGACATTACCAGTGAACCCTTTGGCCTAATGCTACTGAAGTTATAACCAATTCCACCTCCTGATTTGAATATGAGAGCAGTGTCCTTCAGCGCTCTGTACATATCATCCAAGCTATCCTCAATATCTAACACAAAGCAAGCGCCCGGCTGCCATGGCCTATCATTCTTACCAACATTTGCCCAGATTGGCGTGGATGGTACGAGCTCCAGATTTAGGATAGCATCTCTTGTGTCTTTATATAATGGATGCTTGTCGTTATAGACGCTGTTTACCAATCTATCTACTGCCTGCTCGAATGTCTCATTGATGTTCCCATTTTCATCTCTTCCTGCGTATCTAGCCTCGAATACCTTCATACCATTTTCATTTAACATTTGCTAAATTCCTCCTTACAATTATTATCAATAGACTGTCACCGCCTCTTCCTTTTCATATTATGTATTACATACCCTATATAATCATTATCTAAACGTTGCTTAGCTTTCACTTCATCTAGGCGTTTTCTGTCCCTGAGATAGGCGAGGCAGTTTGCGTGACATCCCACGTGTCTCCTGTCGCAACCTTTACATTCTTCAAATAGCTTCATTTATTTATCACTTCTTCTATGTATTGTTGTGATAGCATAGCAGAGTTATTTAATGCCCATTCCTTTTCTGTAAATCTGCTGTTGCAACCTCTATTGATACGCCGTATTATGTTTGCCTTAGCATCGATGTTATCAGCGTATGATACAATCCAAGCTTCTAGGAACTTCGGTGTTACTGGTGAACCGAATTCAAGCTTACCGTGGTGCGCGGCTATTATGTGCTGCAGGAGCGTGATTATTTTTGAGGTCTCTTCAGTTCTGTATCTGTCTAGTATCACAATACCACCAATAATGTGCTCCAACAAGTGTCCATATTCTGTGTAGTTAATTACTGAACCATTTAATTCGTAGACAAACAGTTTACCTACGTCATGTAATAATGCACCCGCTACGCATAGGTCTACATTACATCCGTCTATGTTCGTTGCAATAGCTTTAGCAATTATCGCTGTGTCTATACTGTGCTGAAAAGTCCCCGCCAAATAGGCATGGTGTATGTCGGTCGCCCCAGGAGCTGTTTCCCATCGCTCCAAATAGTCATCGAATATTTTTGTCGCTAGGTTATTCAGCTGTACATTCTCCATGTTTAGCAGCAGCATATTCAGTTTAGCCTTGTAGTCATCAATATCGAAGTCTCCCTTTGGTGCAAACTCTTCAGGTCCTTTTGTGCTACGGCTCACTGATGAAGCTATTAGTTGTTTATTACCAGCCCACTCAGTCACATCCGCATTGACGGTAACTACAGTGCCGACCTCAGGTTTGCCAGATATGTTCCAATCCCATTTCTTGGCTGAAATCTTATCAGTACCATCTGATAGCATCATGTCTAGGTACGGCTTTTTATTAGTGGTCAATCTAACACTTGATGATAATACCAGCAAGTCTATGGTAGTTTTATCACCCACTACCAAATCTTTTATGCGCATTAACGCATACCCCCTTTCTTAGTCTTTTCGTGGTATGTTAAATTACATTATTCAAAGCCTCCTTTGTATTCTGAAATATCCAGTATATAAACAGGGTATATTTCGCCACTGTCTATATCGAAAACTTCATTATCGCCATAATATTCTAACAAATTACCCTCAAATAGGTAGTAACCTGGCTTATACATCTCTAGCGGCCTTCTTTATATGTTTTATGGCTTTCTGTGTCAGCACCCTACCTCTAGGTGTAGGTAATATCAGTTTACTAGCAATTAAGTATGGCTCGTATACATCTTGCAATGTTTTAGCATTCTCACCCACACTTATAGCTAGTGTGTTAAGACCTACAGGTTTTCCGCCATAGTCATTGTACATGATTCTTAGTATCTTCCTGTCCATTCTATCTAGCCCTAGCTCATCAATCTCCAGCATATCCAGGGTCGCTAGTGCAATAGTTTCATTTATTTCTGACTTACCAGATACATGCATTACATCCATTGCTCTCTTTATGAAGCTGTTTAATATTCTTGGTGTGCCTCTTGCTCTACTTGCTAATATTAATGCCCCATCATACGTCAGAGTAGTGTCCAGCACAGAGGCTGTGCGTAACGCTATCTGTACCAATTCATCCTGGCTATATAATTCTAATCTTAACTGAATACCAAACCTATCTCTCAATGGTTCAGATAAGTCGCCTAATCTAGTTGTTGCACCTATTAGTGTGAAGCTTGGTATATCCATTCTTCCATCGCCTAAATCTATATAACTATCCTCCATAGCCGTGTATAGCAGTTCCTCCAGCTTTACTGGTATGCGGTGTATCTCATCTATGAATATAATATCACCTTCGAGTATGTCCTCAAACAAATCTACAATGTCTGTTTGTCTCTGTAGAGCGTTACCTATCCTAGTGTGTAGTGTGGCCTTGACTTCCGACGCTATAATATTAGCCAATGTAGTCTTACCTAAACCAGGAGGCCCATAGATTATTATATGTTCTAATTTCGAACCTCTCTGTTTAGCACCATCCAATGCTACACCAAGAATTAGCTTGGTATTCTCTTGGCCAGTGAAATCTTGCAACGTTAATGGCCTGATTTGCTTCTTCTGTCTGCGCTTGAATAGCCCAAACATTATTTCACTCCTATATCACTTGCTAATATTATCTCAACATCGTTTAAGTCAGCGTCTGGGAACTTTTCCTGTACACAATCTATAGAACAGAATAGTAGACCATAAGCTGCAAGTATAAAGTCATCCTCTTTAAATATCTGCGCGCAACTGAAGCAACTCTCCCTTTCTGGATGCGGGGTCCATGCTGTCACTAGATCATCCTCTATTACTAAAGGAGCATATTGTTCACCTCCTATATCAATAATAATCTCGTCACCCTCTACTACCACAACATCGTAGCCTTCTTCATTTCCGTCCATATCTGTGTACCTATAAGTTTCTACACACTCTAGCACATTACCTTTCACTAATTCGTCTCCAATCGACAAAACAACTTTAACTCTCATATTATACCTCCTAATTTGTAATTTGTGTCCTCTGCGTCTTACGGGCTTGGAACCGTCTTTGGCCGCATTACACGCCCAGTGGGTACTGGGCGCCGTATCACTTAAGATTATTGTACAAACGCTCTGCTTCATTATAATACGATGTTGCAGTAGTGTAGTGTTCGCCTTTACCAGAGTCCTTCCACAGGCTGTAGAATTTACCTGCTAGACCTAAGTAATCGAATACTTCAGCAAGTTCATCGTGGCCTTCTTTATATAATGCAGTCGCTATACTTGTACAGTCTGACAAATTCTTAATGAACTCGTAGCTTTCATCGCTTTCATACTGTACTAGCATCAAGTAGCCGTCCTTGTACTCGAATGCCTGTTCAGCAAGTTGTTTAACTTCTTTCAACTTTTCTTCTGTGTAGAATATCTCAGTATCATTCATTTCAGGCTCTTCGATCTCAGACTTACATCCTACAAGTACTATAGCTAATACCAATACAACTACTAATAATCTCTTCAATTATATCACTCCTTATTCTATTTGCTTACCCCCTTTACCAGTCTTCAGTATTTACACGGGCTTGGAATCGTCCTATTTCTTTTTCTTACTCTCGGCCCATATTGCATTCGCTTCGTCCTCTATTGGGAAGTTTTCAACGTGTGTTAAAGCTTCTTGTATCAATTCTAATAAACCTTCTATAGGTCTGGCTAACTTGCCATCGATTGGTACCTCAACTGGCACTGCGAAACCCTCCAGAGCTGGTCTCCATTCATTGTCTCTCTTTCTGATGTACCAGCCTCTTATGTTGATGTATTTAACACCGTCCCTCGCAACTAATTCAACTACTGATTTAGTCCTGTCAGATTTCTTAATTTCACCTATCCTTTTGCAGTTGTTCCATATCAACTTTTTACTCATAACACAACCCTCCAAACATTATCAAATAATTTTAATACTCGAAGTCACCTAATAGATGTTTGCCCGCATCTTCATCGGTGTAAATGTTATCACATTCTTTACATTTGAATTCCCCTTCATTCTGGTATATGAATTCAGTACTTCCACAGTCACATGTTAGCACATATTTCATTTGGTTCACCTCCCCGCGTTTATTATTTCCTTATTATTATTATATCACGTTTTTTCGTGGATTACTACGGAAATAATAATTACTGAGGGAAGCCTCTAACTGAACACTGAACCATCGTACACATTGTAATTGTCTATGGCTTCAAGTTCCTCTTCTGTAAATGCTTCAAATCCCATGTCTTCTGGTTCAATCTTTTGGCCCCATGATGGATTACCTTTCTCAACTCCTGCAGTGATAGGCACTCTGAAGGTCTCGAAGTCAGATAGTAACCATCTTAGTTTCGGTATCAAGTGTGTCTCATCCTTGTGTATCTCAAATATAAGTTCATCATGAACTACCAGTAGCATTCTAGTTTTGAAGCTGTTCATCTTTAGGTATTTGTAGATTCTTACCATCTTATGTTTGATATAGTCTGCGGCGCAACCCTGTATCAATGCGTTCGGCGCTTTGTATACTTCATTTGATTTAAGTCTCCTTCGTCTACCGTAGAAGTTAACTACATACCCTCTAGTTCTAGTAACTCTTTCCACAGAGTCTATGAAAGGTTTGGCCTCAGGTATGTTAGCGAAGTACCTGTTCTTAAATCTTACTGCGTCGCCTACAGCCATCTTCAATGAGTTGGCAGTTGCTTGGTCACCCTGACCATATATCAAGCTGAAGTTAACCGTCTTAGCTTTACTTCTCTGCTCATCTGTTACTTCATCATAAGGTACGTTGTAAATAATCGCCGCGGTGGCTCTATGAATATCCTGTCCGTTGATAATAGCTTGTATCAATCCCTCGGCCTTTGAATAATGAGCAAACAACCTATATTCTCAGTTTGTTATTACCCTGTAGCTTTTTATCTACAGCTCTGGAGGTCACCCTCATTTTCATCGGTTGGTCAATTCCAACCCAGCTTAGCATACATTTTCCTGTTTATTTAATGCTACAACAGGCCGAACACTCGTGGGGGTATTATATTCTGCAATGCAGGTTCAACCCCTATGCGTTACGGTGCCAGTGCTTGTTAGTTCACTGGTTACCTCGGTGTCTTCTTTCGAATGTGTAACCGTACCCAGAACCCCTGGATACTTGACTATAAAAGCTACCTAGTGTGCCTTCTATAGATAAAGCGTTGAACATCTCCTTTACAGACTTAAATGGGCCATATTCTATGCCATGCTTAACGGCATATAAGAAGCCTTTATGTCTTAGGTGTGACATAAGATTGTTTTCGCTTTGGTCCACTGCACGTAGGTTGGATAAGCGATTATCATCTCGCCTATTGTTCACGTGGTCTATATGTCTCTCATCATCTATGCTATTGAGTAGCCCATAAGCAGCTGCTACCAGTCTATGTGCATAATACTGCTTTCTGTTGCCTGCCGATGTACTTCCAAATGAGTACATAATGTACCCGTTGCGCATTAGTATCGGCGACAGATATTTTTTGTATAGGTTATTGTACACGCGCCCATCTCTGGTGATAGTGTACGTCTTTCCTACTATGGTTAATTCCATACCATAAGGTGCATCCTCAGTACCTCGCAGTTTACTGACGCGATAGCATTCCCTACATAGTAGCCTATCCTCCATAGCTGGTTTACCACACTTCTTACATAGTCTCATATTAACCCCTCCCTAATAATATTATACGCGATTGGGAGGCAAGTTAACACCGTTTATTTACACATTCATTTAAAGATTTTCACCGATTTTGCTCGGTAGTAATATATAGGAACTGTAGCATTCCTATACACGGCAAAATATTACCTGGTCCAAGTCCATCATCCATAACTCATATTCATCCGAGGGGATAAATGCTCTACGAATACTAGTGTCCTTCTTCGGTAGTGTCTGCAACGCAGGCTTCGTTATGCTCATCCTGCCGGTTACAGATTCTGTTTGGTTTACGTTCCCATGGACCCTACCTTCCGCACTACGTTGGCCATAGATACCTATTGCATACGTTGTTAAAAGCTTCTCATATTTTCTGTATTCCAATATCTTACTAGCTATTGTTACATTATGTTTCTCTGATAGGTCACCTAATATAAACTTGTTGGTCTGAGGGTTTCCTTTATCGGTTCTTGGTATTAGCCTATCGTCAACACCAAGGCTCATCAGCACTTCATATAATTGCTTTGAAGAGTTAACATTGAATATTTTACCCGCTTCTTCATATATCGCTGCCTCTGCATTATCAGTCAGCGTCTGTAGCTCTGTCTTGATTGGTTTCTCGTAATCTAGGTCTACCGCTATACCGTATCTTTCTGCAGCATATAAAGCTATCATAAGCTCCATTTCATTTTCATATAGTAACACCAAGCCATCTCTTTCTAATAGTGGGAATTCATTTATGAATACTAAGTAACAATTCCAAACGTCTGCATTAGCGTAATTATTAATCAGTTCTCTTGGAAACATTCTATAGTCTGCAATCTTATGCGTCTTTTTGTAGGCGTCCAGCATATACTCGAATTTAGTTATGTGACCTTCATACTTTCTAACAATATCTTTTAATTGGAATGAGAATCTATTTTCATTCGTTAGCTTTGTGAGAACTACAGTGTCGTGTACTTTACCCTTAATGCACATGTTTATATTCTGAAGCATGTGAGCATCAAATTTCCAATTGTGGGCGATTTTCTCTATGCTCGGGTCTTCGAATATTTTGGCTAATTTACGCATCTCACTATAGTTATTGTCTAGGTTATCATGCAGTGTGTATGCCCTCTTACCATCACAAATACTTATACAAAATGGAAAGTCTTGGGGCTTCGCTGATTTACCAGACCCTACCCATCTCCTAACCATACCACCTGGTACCTCATTACTCTTTAACGGTGTAGGATGCGTCTCAGTATCAAACACTATGAACTTTCTGCCGTTAATTTCAAAAGGCTTTATGTTATCAATAATCTCTTGTGCTGATTTCGCCTCATGAAAAAAATCTACAAAATGCTCTTTAGTAAACGTCTCCGGGTTATACGAGAAATTAGTTCCTTTTTTGATAACTGACCTACGCTTGCTTTTAATAACTGCCATTGCAAATCATTCCCCCTTATTTTGTTATCTCATAGCTGTATCTGATGTATCTCTCATTGAACTTCTTTGTAGGTATTCTCTTCAACCTACCTTCTTCAATCAGATCCTCGATGATGAAGCGTGTTCTATTAGGATTTATCTTAGCCAGCTCACCAATCTTAGACACTGATATGGTTACGCCTTGTTTTTTCCTCAAGGCCTTTAATACTGCCTGTTTCTCATGCTCATGTATCACTATATTAATACTAGCCATATTATACCCCCTTTATATATTAAAATCGATTAAATATACTTGTTACAAGTCCATATTAATTTTTACATGTACGTGATAGCATATTAAGGGTTTAACCTTAACCCCTTTATCACGAACTCGTATTAACTAACTTTACAAGTCCGTAAAATTACTAGTTTTTCAAAGGGGCTTTAAAAATGCCCTTGTAAGCTACAATTTTATCACTTGTATACCTGCTGTTTTCAATAACTTGAGGCCAGTATCTTCTTTCCAGTCCTCATGGTAGTATACTTTACTGAAACCACCGGGTGCATTTATGATAGCCGCGGCGCATTGTTTACAAGGTGCTAGTGTCACAAACATTACTTTATCTTCTGCGTCGGATAAACATTTAATAAGCGCATTGACCTCCGCATGAAGACACCCATACTTGCCATCCATCCTACACAAACAATCCTGTAAACCTTTAGGTCCCCCATTTATGCCTATGGAGTACACCTGCATCAATTCTTTATCTGTTATTACAGCGGCTACGCCTCTCTCTTCGCACTTTGATAGCGTAGATAATTCCTTTGTGAAATTCATAAATACTTGTGCTCTTATTTGCCTCATTCACCGGCCTCCTTCATTTTGTTGTATAAATAACTCACCAGCTTATTCTTACGTTCTTCATTTAGTCCCAGTGCTTCCGCATTGCCGAAATATTTGTCAAACCACTTAAAAGGATTATCGATTGACTTAGGTAGTCCAGCAGCGCACGGACCACATAGGGGTATCATATTCCATACAGCATACCGGCCACCCTCTTCGAACGGTATAAAGAAGTGTCGGGTCTCTATATATTCATTGCCACATATAGCGCATCCTCCAAAGTATCTACATGTCTCTAACCATTCATCCTCGTTCATAGCCTTAAAAGGGAGCTCCTGTAGTTTTTCCATCCAATCGTACATTTCTTTTTCAGCGGCGATGAGGCGCTTGTCATAGAACCTATACACCCTAGCAAGTCTTCGCTCTTTATTAGCGTTATCCCAATCTCTCGCACTCTTGCGGTTGCAGTCTGGGCACCGCCGTGTTAGTCTTCCATCACTACGTCTATAAAACTTATAAGTAGGGACTAACTTTTTACAGGTGCCGCAGATCTGAACATCAAATGTAGTACCGCAAAACTTACATTTAGTATTGACATAAGTGCTAGGGTATTCCCAGCCACACTTAGGACAGGTTCTCATTGATGGTATACCTAACTACAGGTATTGTATGGGGCACAAAGTGCATAAGCCAATCATACATATACTTAATATTTGCTAGTGTTTCATAATCTTGTATATACCCCTCACCGCGTTCCATGCATCTGTCCCATAACTTATTAGTTTCATCGGTGCAGTGAATTACAATACCGCCGCCATTATTGGATACCAGGTCCTCCAGCTCATGCATCTGGTCTATACTTATATATGATTTATCTCTCATAATATCCCCGTATACTATTTCACAGTACCAAGCCCTGTCTAGTATTATATCGGTGCCAGTTATCGCTAAGTCTCTGTACATCGCCATCATAGCGTCTTTCTCCGTCTGGTCTTTAGGTTTATGCCTGTGTTGTATAGGATAACCTGTCTGTGCTGATAACTGTTTAGCTAACGTAGATTTACCGGAACAATCAGGTCCTACGATTATAATCATCATTAGTCATCACTCCAATCGTCACAACTATCTGCTTCTTTTACGAAGTCTTGGTGCATATTACAGAAACCTGTACCTTTATACGTATTGGAGTCATCATAATGAACACATTCAGAACACTTCATTATTCATCACCTCTAGCTATAAGTGGGAAGTACTCGTTAATAATAGAGGTTGGACCTTCATTGAATATAGGGTCGCCGCAGCTCATCTTACCTTCCCTACACTTGCCGTGCATACAATCAGGGCCTGCCCACGCGAACATTTCCTCACCATCTGCTGTTCCCAGCAATGCCTCCCATATCTTAAGTGCTACATACTGGGTTTCCTTTGTGTTTCTGTGACACGCTCTAAGCCTTATGAAATTTAACCATGCATCATGATTACCTTGAATTATCAAAATGTTTCTTAATGCTTGGTTCATAATATACCCAGCGGTATCATTGTCTAACCCGTGGTCAACCAGGTTTCTATAAAAATAAGCATCATGTCTGCATTTCTCCAAATACATCTTAGTATATTGGTCTGTACCTATTGCGTTGTCTCTATAAGTTATCTCATAAGGTACTACAAAACTGGCACTGTCACTATAGTCTGAGTATTGCAGTGATGCTGATACGAAATCAATGCCTACATGATGTGTTCTAGCTTGTGCAAGAAATCTCCTAGAAGCACCTACAACTGCTATAGTTATCGGGGTAAATCTCTTTATGGTTCCATGTGGCATCTTGACTACACGTTTAGCTGCTTTGTGTTGCCCCATAGAATCTTTATACAGTTGTTTCAAATCATCCATATTTTTAATCTGATGTCCCCTCTGCGTTAACTTAGCCAGAAACATCATCATACCGCCAGGACATGAATGCGCCTCATTAATTACTGATACTTGAATATTTTTCATATTCATTTCCCCCTTTTATTAAATTCATTGTCTATTATTAATTTCTCCTCATCTGTTAGAGAGTCATAACTATCCTTAAAAGCCTTGGCAATCATTAGGTAAGCAAAACCTAATGTAATAGCATCTGCGTTCTGAATTATAACTGCACTGTCTTTATTGTTATCCCATCCTACAGTTACAAAATCTGTAAATTTGTAGATACTATCATCCATTGTTACTGTACAGCTAGGGGCGAAGCTTTTAGTGCTCCCCCCAGCTATAACTTTTAATTGAGACATATTCATATCGCCTCCTATCTGTAACTTTTATCATGTGTGTAGCCCTCATCTTGTCGCTTATGATTTTCCTTATTCTTAGCCATATACATATCGTAAAGGTTATCAGCGTCTAGCCCAAGTGCAAGGCATATATTCAGGAAGAAATGGAGCATGTCAATCAGCTCTTTCGAAGCTTTGTACCAGCTTTTATATGAATCAAATAAAGACATACCTGAATAGTCTTTCCAAGGTTTGAAGTGAGGTATTTCATACAACAGCTCATGCAGCTCCTGTGTAAGGTGTATACTGTTCTCTTTTATAAACGCGGAGCGCTCTTCATCGTGCATGCTCCCGATATCATAACCTAATCTCTCTTGTAGCTTGTTTTGCTTGTCAAGCATTTCTTGTAGCATATTTATCTCCTCCTTAATAATATTATCGTTATTTTACTGTAAACACCCTAAAGTTTACCTGCTTGATACAGTCAGCATAAACCTCTGGGTACTTCTCTTTTAATTTTATAGTATCTATTCTACTTTGGCTTCTAGGTGACCATTTAATTATATAGTCTTTAGTATATCCTATTTCATTATTCTTAAGCGCGTCTTTTAATCTATTAGCTGCTTCCTTCTCAGTTGCTTCTAATTCTTTAATCTTTGCTTTGCATTCTTTAACAGTAGCAGCTAGTCCATTCATTGTTTCATCCTCTAAAACTATTTCAGAGCCCTTAATTACTTCTGAGTTTTCATTAGCTACACACTCGGAGTCCGCATCTGTTCCAGATAACTCAGGCTCAATCAAGTTCTTAACATGGTAGTTCCAGAACTTGTCAACCTTTGGGAGTATATTATATCTCAATAATTCATCGTTCCTCCATACTTCATAATGGTAAAACTTGTTGCCTCCAACTAAGCACGCTATAACACCGTATTCTAAACCTGTGACCCATAGATACCAGTTTAATTGGTATAGATAGCTTATAGGAACATCACCCTTTGACCAAGCATCATCCATATACTCACTAGCTGTCTTACATTCTAATATACCATATGGAATACCCTTGTCATCTACTATAAGTCTGTCTACATTGGCGATCGCCCATGGGTAGTCCTTATGTGCAAGTGTCGCTGGTGATACTACAACTTTGTTACCAGTTCTCCTAGCGTATTCATTAGCTACAATAGGCTCTAACATATGACCAAAATGCATTCTCTCTAACGCAGCGTCACTAGGCTCGTCTTCGCTGTCTTGATACTGTCCAGTCTTCTTAAGATAAACCAATCTAGCACTTGAGTACTTATTGACCCCACATATAGCGCCTACATCAGAACCTCCAATGCCCTTGGTCCTATTGGCCAACCACTCCTTCTCATCTTCTTCCTGAGTGACTGTAGATAATATGTTGCAATTAGTAAGATACTTTAATACGTCCATTATTCATTTCCCCCCCTTTTTTTAGTATTCAGCTGCTGAGTAGTATTCTTTTCTAGCCCTGTCTATTTCATCAGGTGTAAATGGCTTCTCCATACAATGCTCCAGGAACTCTGTTCCGATAGGCATTCTTCTATAGTCACTTCTCACACGTTCTACAAGATGGTTATTAGTTAAGAACTTCAATAACAATCTCAGGTCATCCCTTGGTAAGCCTGTATAGTCTTCCAGAGTAAACCTGTTAAAATATGGTAATTGATATAGCGTCTTAACAGTTTCATTAAAGTCTTGTAGAGGTAATAATGCAAATGATGCGCGTATCTTAGCTATATTAGCTTCTGAGGAGTCAGTGTTAATTCTTTCTTGTTCACTTAATTTATTATAACCCATGCTCTTGGTGCTGTATATTCTATTTAAGAAATTAACTACAAACTCTACATGTTCTTTCTTAACTACAACGTCTTCCCCATTTGTGGTTGAAAATACGCAACACGCACACGCTATTGATAACCTAGCAATCTTAATACGTTGGTCTGCAGCCTCGACCAAAGGCACCCTAGAAGTATACTTTTTACCCATCTGTGTTGCTAACTTTAATATTGTAGCAACAGCATCGTCCTCAAACTTAATATGCTCAGGTCTGCGGCTCCACGCCCACAACGTTCTCATATTACAATGGTCTGATGTGTATATGTGAGGTACTGTAGGGATATCGTCTAGACTTCTATTAACCAGCGATGGGCTGACGTCTCCAGATGCTACTGCAATAGCTAAGTCTAATCTTCTAACGTCTTCTGCTTTACCAAACAACTTTAGTATAGACATAACACCATAAGTCTCAGCATTAAGTGGCCTACCATTTCTAGGATTAGATATATAAATGGCCCTAGTTCGCGCTGTGGTTTCAGCTGTTATAACTCCAGTAGTTCTTGCGATACCAGAGGACCTAACGTCTGACATCTGTGCTAAATTATCCTCGCTAAGCCCTGACAGCTCATCTATGGTTATAAGGCCGCCATCATTCAATGGGTATGCACCCCATACTAAAAACCATCGTTTGTTGTTCTGTTGCATATTGTATACTAGACCTGTACGCCTTGAGGACTCACCAGAGTGCAGTTCACCTAGCTTGTAATGGTTCATCAGTCTTTCTACGAGTGTAGTTTTAGCTTGACCTGAATCCCCGATGATTAACAGTTCCCCCCAGCCTCTGGTTACAAACTGCTCCTGGAAATAGAAATTTAGTACCGTATGGTATACTAAATCTATTGCTATGCTTACATCGCGGCGCTCCCACACTCTAGTAACGTTCCTCTCTAAGTCTCTATGTATATCGTTGAACTTGTCCTCAATCGTCTGTCCGTCCTTAACCTGGAATATCTTTAGCATCTCGTAGATATTGTCGCTCATCTCAAAGTCGCTAATCATATTCTTCTCTGGATATGCCTTATCAAATAGATAGGTGGCGTACTGTGTCTGAGGTTCAGGATACATATACCCAGCTAAGGTGTATCTCTCATTAGACTTAAGGCTCCTACCAATATGATAGCCAGTTCTAACCACATATTCATGTTCCTTTGCGAAACCGAAGTTTGCTTCAGCCTTTGGTATCATACGAATCTCTTCTATATTCATGTACTTTTCAATTGTTATCCTTGGTTTTGGACATGACTTGTTGATTCCTAATATATCTTTTATAACTGCTTCCTGTTGTGCTTCAGTACATTTGATAAGTTTCATAGTATCCTTATTTGTAGCGCCAAGCGTTACTGTATATTCACCCGCCATTGCGGCTAGATAACAACTACTACACTTTTTATTTTCTGCATCTGCCGCGTCGCCACAGTATCCCTTGATTACTTCGGGGCACATGTATGGCGTGGTATCTTTCCCTGAAATCATAACTGGTACTTTAATCCTTGTACCAAATAATTCTGCATCAGCTGAATCAGCTAAATGTACTTCCTTAGCTTCTGTTTCATTTGCTAAGTTTACTTCTTGAGAAGGGTCTATATACTTCACAGCGCTATCCAGTAATCTTTGGAAATCCTCAGCGGTCTGCCCTGACTTTACATAGAAGTCAGTTATGTCTCCTTTATCTGGGAAATCATCTGGCCACTGTACTACATATACATCTACAATTCTAGATAGTTTCTCGCATATCTTCTGTGTAGCTATGCGTCCGGCCTCATCATTGTCCTGTGCTATATAAACACGTTTCTTATTTCTGAAGTATTTGGTCCACTCTGGTCGCCACGACCCTGCACCACTGGTGGGACATGCTGAAGGGAATCCATATTGTTCATTGATAATACGGTCCATTTCACCTTCGCACCATACTACAAATTCTATATCTTCATCGATTAAGTTCTCAATACCAAATATCCTGACTTCACCGTATGTATTCCCTACTTCATCTTCGTAGTTGGTTACTTTATATTGGTCTTCATATGAGTTCCATTTGTATCTTCTAAAATTTACTAAAGTATTGTATTCATCATATATTGGTATTGTTATTCTTTCCCCATCCCATCCTATCTGGAAGCGCTTGAGTGTCTCATCCGTAAGGCCCCTTCGCTCACGTAATACTGTTCTTATAGGCCCTGTTAGACTCATCAATGCTTGATGGTACTCAGATACCAATCCTAAATCTATATCAGGTCTTGTAGGCTTTGTACTATCTGGTCTGGGAATACGCAGCGCATCGCCCAGTTCAAACCATGCTTCCTCATTGGATAGCCCGTACAGTGTTTTGTAGAGGGTATGGATGTTTCCTTTGCTATGGCATGTCTGACAATAATATACCCCTTTTAGTACATTGACCGTTAGTGAGGGGGTATTATCAGTTTGGTTTGCATGCAGTTCTTTAAACGGACATTCCGCCTTCAATTCGCTACCGTGTCGATGTACATTCTTTAGCTCGCTCAGAAAGAATGCTTCGTTGTCAATCTCTGCTAAAATTCTGTTGCGATAATCCTTCCAGTTAATCTTCCTCATCCCCCTTATTAGAAAAGAATAGGGAGGTCAGCAGCCTCCCTAAGCTTTCATTAAAACTCAGCTGAATCTATCTCCTCTTGGGACGCATGAGATACGGAAGTGTTAGTATCATCTAAATCATATACTAAGTCAGAGTGCCTGAATGCCTTGAATAACTCCATTCCAAAGGCTCTGTCCTCATTTGAAGTTGGTCCTGCAGCTGCAACTACAATATTATACCATTCGTTTCCGCCTTTAGCCATTAGCTTAGAGTCCAACTTATACCCATGGTTCCACATGTTTTGCATTGTCACTCTTGCTAAGCTATATAACTTTCTACCTTCATTATAGTTAGTTTTTGAGAAGCTTAATATAATTGGCATTCTTTCTCCTTGAATGAACCCAAAGAAGTTGATATATTTTGTACACTTAGGAATAGCTTCCCTGCCCACCTTAGTATTGTCGAACTCGTTTCTTCTACATTGAGCGCACATCTTTGAAGTGCCATCTGACTCGAAACCTCTCTTACCATCTCTAGCGATGCAATGTATTCCTCCTCCATCTGCTCTATCTTTCCACTCAATATTAGAGTTGAACTTGAACACAGGTATGAATACTTTGCCATTTAGTTTCTCTGTGGTTAGTGAGTTTACTATATCTCCCTCATCAGCTAACTTATCTTTCCTCTCTGGACTAAGCGCATTGATAACCTTTATCCTAGGTATAATCATGTCGCTTTCATTATCGTCTTCAAATCCTAATGGTGCATCACTCATTGAGTCCATCATTGCTTGGTTTTCTTTTTTTACTAAATCTGTCATTTTCAGATTCCCCCTTAATTTATTATTTATTTAAATGCCTTACAACATAATCCTGTTGTTTAGCATCAAATATTAAGAATTTCACGGTATCAAATTTGTTATACAATATTGTAGCTGCCATTACGTTTACTATTGCAGGCCCTGATATTAACAAGTAGTCGTCTTTAGTGAACTTTACAAGACCCTTTTCTAACATTGCTCTCACTGTATTCGTCTTAAATATTGGTAACTTTCCTTTAGTAATATACACTAGCTCTCCATACTGTTCTGCCTTAGAATAGTCATGATTTGTATTGTTTACTACATAAACTTTAGCCATTGCTTCACCCCCTAATTTATTATAACATAAAAGAATGCGGATGTAAATAGAAAGTTTTAAATACTGTGCCTAGTTGACTAATCCAAGATTATTAACTGCATCAGCGTAGGTGCCAGCTAATAGATCCGCCATCACATTTACAATGATCAATTCCCTCAATGCTTCGCTGTCTTTTTCTATACTTATACCGTTATTCTTTTCAAACAATGCACATGCTAAATCTAACTCTTTCTGTCTCTTAGGATATTCAACATCGAACTTCTCAGCCACTGCATCGTATAGGACCTGCAATGAAGTATTTGATTCTATTAATTTCTTAGCAGTCACTTTACCAAATGGAAATACGTGCCCCTTTATATGGTAAACTACAATCTCTTTGTCTTCTAGTATACTTAACATACCGGATGCTATTTCCCATAGGTCCTTATTCTTGACCTCTTCACCTTCAGCTGTTATCCAACCCTTGTTTTCCCAATTCTTATACCATTCCTTATTGACACAGTTTACTACATATTCAGAGTCTGAGATTATATAGATTAATTCCTCATCAGAATTAATACATTTCTCAAGCGCTTGTAGTAAAGCTAATATTTCACCACGCTGTCCAGTGGACTGTGACTCACATACGGCATCATGCCCATATATCTTATTACTGCTTTTATCTTTAACTATATAGGCCCCAACTGAGAAGCATTCCGGTGTCCCAGGTTTCCTACAGGCGCCGTCTATTGCTATTATCATATTACTTGCCTCCCTATATTAATTTACCAACACTTATACCATGTTCCTTCACCAATTCAAACGCCTGTTCCTCAGTGAATCCAGCCTTTATTAGCGCATTGAGATATATCCTCATTTGCTCTGCGACAACATCAGTTATCATCTCATATTCTGGCATCATATTTTTGAATTCTTTTGCTGCCATTTCCATTTGTAACTTACTAAATATATCCATCTCTAACCTCCTCACACAATCATGGCGCCAACTATCCTAACCTTAGGATTAGTGCGTAGTCTAAATTCATCATCGTACATAGTAGTGTAATACTCTAACTTAGCGTCAATATTAGATGTGTTCGTTATTATTTCAATAGCACCTGTAGGTAACTCTACAGCGACTACTAATACCTTCGGTTCTTCAATAGTTTCAGCAACAGCTAACAATTGCTCCTTAAGTGATAATTTATTTGTCATAATGCATCCTCCTTTACATTTATATCCAGCGGCGCCGTTTCGCGCACCACTGCATGTCTTACCTATTTCACTTATCATACCTAACACCACGGAATATAGGGCAGTTTAGTGATATGTTTCCGAGCTGATCTTTTGATTCTCCAAAGGTATCTACTTCAATTGTCTTACCAATTATCTCCTCTGGATTATCCCAGAAACGCTGCCTCTCTTCATCGCTAAATCCTGAGCCCACTCCTACTCTATAGCCTTTGTATTCTACAACCGCGGCCCCCATCATACCTTCATACTTATTGGTTCCTTCCTGTATATCTACGACCTTTAAGTCCATGGATTCTACATATTTCACTTTCAATAAACTGTTGGAGCGCTTTAGTTCGTAGTACCCTTCAAAGGTGTTTAGCATAATTCCTTCGCCGCCGCGCTCCCATATAGGCGCAACTAGCTCTGTTATTTCTTCATCTGTAGATACTACACCTAGAATTGGCACCGCTTTTATTGTCCTGAACTTATGTCCTAAATCAAATGCAACTAGCAGTTTAGCCCAATCGTCCCTTAGGTACTGCACGCCTTCATCGCCAAACATAGAGCCTAGCAATACTTTCCTATTCAGTGCAGTGTATTTTGAAGCACCCCTCTTAAACTCATCTATAGGTATAATATCAAATATGTTAAATAATACTCCTGTTCTGATTCCTTTTCTATTAGCTATTGAGTTGGTTGCTTGTCTCAATGCGATACTGTTTTCATAAGTGCCTATCGCAAGAAGCTCTCCATCATATACGGTATTATCTGGTAAATATCTTGCCTCTTCAATTATTTCTACAAGGCCTTCATCTTCAATTCCTGACCTACTATATAATCTACATTTGCCTTTTTCTTTGACCAATATTCTCCTAATACCGTCAAGCTTCTCTGTAGCTATAAACGGACCTTTTACTTTATGTTTGTTTTCAGGATACGGTACACCAAGCATGCATCCTATTCTCGGTATAAAATCAGTACCGTATACTCTATTCAAAGATGTGTCAGTGATGCCTATCTTTAAGTTCTTAGTTACCATTGCAAATGCTAAGTCCCTGGCCTGATCAGTTTCCTGTGCGTTTATAAATAACCATGCAAAGTGCACATCGTCATCAGTACCAGTTTGGTTAGCCTCGAAATATTCTATGATATCGTAAACAGTTAACTGTTTATTCTTCATATCATGCATACCTTTTATTAACTTCTTGTCTGCTATTCCAGTCCTAATATATGGGTCATACACAAAACGCAAAGTTTCCTTAAACCCTGGTAAACTTTCATACTGTCTTAATAAAGCTAACTTATCATTTCTACCCGGTGTCGCTTGAATTTCGTATATTGCTCTTGCGATTTCCTTCATTATCATACCTCCAATTTGTTTTTTAAATTACATCTGAACCGATTAAGAGTCCGGCTTACATAAGACTGTGAGCAATTGAGTTCTGACGCTATCTCTCTATGGGTTGCTTTGAACATAGACTTTCGCCAATATTCTAGTATGCTTCTCTGTGTTTTATTATTTACTTCAGCTATGCATAGCTCAACACACTGCATTATTTCCTTGACTCCAGCCTCTTCTAGCAGCTTTCCATCAGCAGCTAGCGTGCTTTCAAAGCTGTCTAGATAAGTTGTTCCTTTGTCGTCTACAGGTGCGTCATAAGAAATAGTGTTCTTTCTAATCGATGTGTTTAGACTCCGCACATATGAGCCTAAACTATTGTAGATACAGACGGTAGCATAGGTAGAGAATCGATTGCTTCTACTAGTGTTAAAAGTCATTATCGCCTTATACAATGCTTCGTATCCTAGACTCAGCGCTTCTGGGTCACCTATTAGACCAAACTTCTTAAGTTGTTTCCCAATAAGCCCCCCGTTCAACTTTATAAGTTCTTCCACTACCTCCGGCGATTTGTCCATTAAAAGTAACTTATCTGATCTAGACAAAGATATCATCCTTACACAAACCAGATATTTCGAATTCTTTCTTATTCACTTTGTGCTTACATAATGGACAATCGCCTTGTTCCACAGCCTTAACTTCCTCACCAAAGCCAGCCTGTTGTAAAATTCTTTTATTCATTATTATTACCCCCTTTTATTAATATTATACTATAAAAAAGGGATTATTTCTCTAGCAATTATTTTTTCTGAGACGCGCCGCACGTACCAGTTCTTTTACATCATGGAGCGTGTAACAAAAGCCTCCGATACCACCGGGGCGCGTCATCTCCTTAATGAATAACTTTTGATGAGGCGTTTCTATACCATTTCTTGCCTTAAGCTCCGCAAGCACAAACACCCCCCCTACATTCATTATTATATCTGATACACCTTTCTGGTATCTATCAGATGCCTTGTAGTAGGCAATGTCATCTTGTGTGTCTAACCAATCCTTAACCTTCTTTGTTAACGTTGCTTCCTGGGCGTATGATAACATATCCGCCTCTAGGTTTGATTGTGATTGTTTCTTCTTTTTCATCTGTAAGCACCTCCAAGCCGTCTCCCTGTTTCAATCCCCATTTATCTACAATGTAGCGTGGTAATTGTACAAGAACGTTTTTAGGATTAGTTACTTTAACTGTTTTAATGTGCGTCATTGTAGGCCACCCCCCTTAAGGTGGTTAAGTATCGCCATACTTACGTCCCCTTTGTTTTTGATGGATTTGTAGATAACCTCATCTATAGTGCCCTTCGCTTGCATGATGTAGTAAGTACATCTATGAGCCTGCTTAGAAATGTCTCCATATATCCTATCAGCGGATTGTTCAAACAATTCCAAACTATCATTCATACTAAAGTATATTGCGAAGCGGGTATTTGTAAGGGTAAGCCCCTTATCTGCAGAAGCAGGGTTAGCTACAAGATACTGAACTTTCCCCTCTTTAAAGTTTTTCAAGTTCTTATTCTTATCCTCAATACTAACCCTACCGTATATGCAAGCGCACTTGTCACCTAACATATCCTGAATAACCTCAAATTCCTTATGGTAGTTACACCATATTATAACTTGTTCATCACCTATGTTGTGAAGTAACTTACTGAGCGCTTTAAATCTATAGTCTGAGAGTAGATGCGTTTCCTTTGACTTTGTATCTATGATAAATCCAGACGTGACTTGGTTCAACTTGTTACGCTTCGCACCGGCACTTGGGGCCGTTATGAGTATATCACCTTCCATTAATTCTAGATACAATTCTCTTTTCAGTTGATTATATTGTTTTGTCAGTTCTTTAGGCATTGTAATGTCTACTGTGATAAAATCCCTGCCTGGAGTATTTAACACGTCTTCCTTATCTACATACATCGAATACCTTCGGATAAGCTGCATCAATTCATCTCTTCTGTGTTCTTTAACTTGTAACTTCTCAAACTGTGGGTTGTACGATATGTTATCGAAGAAGTAATTTTTGAATTGTGTCCATGACTGGTGCACTCCATAGTAATCTATGGATTGTAGTTGACGATAATATTCCCATTCTCCATTCGGCGCTGGGGTACCGGAAAGAAGATACCAGCGTTCCAGCGTCCGGGCGTAATCTACCGCTTCCTTACCGAATTTTGACCTATTACTTTTCATCGCGGAACTTTCATCTACAATGCACCCGTGGATATTTAGCTTATCAATATGTTCTCGGTAGTTTACAAAAGACTCTATGTTGGTTACGTACAGATTAGCGTCCTGTTGGAATTTCTTCAAGCGCCTAGCTTTAGTCCTATCATGTAAGTTCACCACTTTCAATTCTGGGAAGAATTGTTTAGCATCAGGTAACCATGCATTCTCTATGAGTATCAGAGGGCAGAGCACTAGCCATTTATGGTCTGGATTCTTTTCTATATCATCAGCAATGATTTGCAGGCTCATAGGTGTCTTTCCTGTGCGTCGATCGTAAAAGAAGGCATATCTATCATGTATTTCAGCTAATTCCCTTCCTAGCTGTTGATGGGCATACAACCAGCCCTTTTGTCCCTTAGGACCTGTTTCCAGCAACTCCTTAGTATCATTTTGCTTCTGTATTTCTTCATCCCATATACTTCGTATGAATGGTGGTAAAGAATCTACATTAGTTTCATCAATATTTCTGAATAGCTTCAGTACCAATGCGATATTACGAAAAGTAGTTCTGAATTTTGTCTTTGTTCTATTGCTGTGAACATAAGGTATTTGACTAGCCAGACTTTGGGTTTCCCAATCATCCCTACTACATTGTATTTCAATATACTTATGATTGATTAATAGCTTATTGCTCATTGTGGGCCCCCTTGTTCGCAGTTACTCGTTTTCCTTCTCCTCTATGATTTGCTCTAAGATATCATTTAAGCTTATGGTCCCGCCACTCTTATCATTGCATTCTGCACATTGATGTAGACCTGCATATGTGAATGAAGGCTCCTTGAGCTCCTTACCACATTTAAAGCATTTCATTACTATCACCACCCATTTATGAATTTATGACTTTTTTAAATACAAATGTAAAAATAAAGGAAGGATTTTTTGACCTCCCCTATTATATAACCTCTGATAACTTAAGTGAACAAGCTATAGCCCAGACACATGCCCGGGCTACAACTTACCCGTTAGGAAATATCAATTTATATTTCTTCTTCGTAAACGCCTTCTTCAGCAGGTTCTTCCTTAGCTGCGTCTCTCTTCGCCTTTTCAGCCATTGCTGCGTCTACTCTTGCTTGGTTGTTTAAGATTGTCTCAGCAGGTGCGTTTCTCTTTTCTGCTTTGTAAAGAACTGACTTAGCATTTCTGATTTCAATCTTTAATTGCTCATCAGTCATATCCTCTAAGGCAATTCCTGCTAAAACTCCTCTTCTTTGTGGTGCTGGTCTCTCAATAGTGATAATACCTTCGCAATGTGGACATGTAATTTCAGTTGTTAATACTTTCATTGTACAAAACCTCCATTTATTTTTTATTTTGTTCTCTATATATATTATACGCTATATATTTTAAAAACTACACCATTATTTTCACGAATTTCTTAACTTAGTTTTTTAATTTTCTTAGCTAACTTGGTTAATAAATTAAGGAGCACCACGTTTTAAAAAATGTTATTTTAAAATTAAAAATCAAAAATTAAAAATAAAATTTAAAAACTAAAAATGGTCCTCCTTAACTTATTAATAGAGATAATTAAATTAATATAAAAATTAAGTTAATATATATATATTATAGATCAGATCAAGCAGACAGCAGTGTAGTTAAAGTAGTAGCTGCTTCCTCAGCAATATTATTGACGTAGTCTTCACTACAAAGGTGTAGGTCTTTAATAGTTTCCGCGACCCTGCAAAGCACCGACACATCGCCTAACTTGGGTAGTTCATCCGAAACAGCGTCTCCGGGTTGCATCGGCCCAGTTCTTATGTTGATAGCAGGAAAGTTATTACTCAGTGCAGCATCTACACATACCAGTAGCGCATCATTCCTGAGACTCATCAGCATGAAAGCTAAGTTGCCTCTATGCACGGGCTCATCCGTACACCCTATGATTTTAATTCGATCCGGTAACCCTGCAGCCTTGAGGAGTGAGCCAACTCTTGGACCTACAGAGTCACCAGTTATATTTGGAGTGCCAATGCAGAGTATGTCGACCTTTTGGGCATTGCGTATAAGTGACAATGCATCCTTACATATTAGTCGTTGTACCATATCACAGTCGCCTCTCGTCTGCCATGTTTAACTGCCTCTTTATATGTTTGTCTAAATACATCAATTACGTTACCTTTGATTAGTCCTCCACAATCCTCAGCAATGCCGTACTCTACAGCACCATCTTCATATACTATAATTATCTTTGAGCCGTATGGTATTACCTTAGGGTCTACTGCTATTGTACCAGGTCTTGGTTTAGTGCCTGTAGCTGTCTTATTAGGGTTACCATCATTCTCCATACCACTTACATTATCGTACGGAGAATAAGCTGTTACCTGGAATGTATCTACAGAGTACTTTTCTGTTACTTGTCTAAGTGTCTCTATGTGCGCTGTTAATTCATTGATTTCATTCTGTAAGGCTTTTGTTTTGTGTGACGTATTGGCGCTAAGTCTATTTATAACCTCCTTTTCATGTTTATTTACAGCAACCTTATAAGTCAATGCTGAACTTATACAGACACTCAGCGCCACTGCGACTAGAAGCCTTTTTTGCATATTTAATTCCCCCTTTCATTTATATTATATCATTTTTCTTCGCAGTTTACCTCGGAAAAATAAAATATCGAGGGGTGTTGTAACACCTTATTATACTCAATTAAAACCCCCGGCATCAACCGGGGGCGCTCTGGCTATATCTACGACCGCCAGCTAGTCAATTTTGATTATATCCACTTCTTGTCTATTGTAGCCCGTCCTAAAATCGGCAATCCACCAGTTGTGCCTACAAACTCAAAATACAGCGTCCCGACTACGTCTGGTATTACATAATCATATTGATATTTGCCCACATCACTTGGCAACACAGGTATGTCCTCACCTACTTGTTTTCTGTAGCCATCGTAAATTCGTAAAATTACATTCTCAGGTGACACATGCTCCCCGTTAAAATCCTTAAATTCTGCTTTTAGTCTGACTGTATTCCCGATGAGAGGCACTCCTTCCACCCCCAGTTTTACTTCTCGTTCCTGAATTGACATTGTAATAATTAGCTGTTTATACGGCATGATTACATGCCGCAAGGTATCTGCAATAAACTCATATTCTTTGATGGCTTGTCTTAAAGCATCTGCGCTGTAAACTTGATCCGCCCGGACTACCCTGTAAGTATCACCCACATAAATGCCCAATTCTACCACAAAACGCATAGT
>JGI24709J26583_10000669_pt1 | contig 29225 bp, 27 predicted proteins | sample BioPla2DNA1_FD_26583 | JGI IMG/M metagenome (IMG submission 26583) | reverse complement strand
GATACATGGACCGCAACCTACAAGCCCCCAACTACTCAACCAAAACAGGACTAGGAACCTACTGGGGATACCACAACCTAATCTACACCTACAGCAAAATCTTAGACACCTACAGTAAAAATAAACAATTACCTGACTCTGTGGGAGTCAGTAAGTTAATACGTCCTGTTACGGTTAAAGAAGTTATATCAGCAGCAGTGCAAGTTAAAAAAGAGATTAATATTAATCATCATCTGCCTTCTTCAGTATTTATTGGTGGGAAAAACATTAACATGGCTTCTTTCCTAAAACTATTGATTATCAGTGTACTCCAAATTAATAACAATGACCTAAAGACCTTGATTAATGTTCAAATTTTTAATGCTCCTTCTCAATCACAAGATCAGATGAAAACCAGGAGCATGCTTAAAACTGAGTATATTGAAATCGCCAAAAAAGTTGATAGTTACATGAATAGAAATGGTAACGCACCTGGCTATGCAACTGCCCTAAAATAAGACTATAAACAAATCTAAAAATTACCAAAAGATACACATTAAATAGGGGAACAACTCTTATCCTCCATATACTTTTTGGGAAAAAAATTTTATATTGTTTTGAAAATGTTATTTCATGTTTATTAGGTTAGTTAGTTTAATAACTTATAAACATTAAAATATTCCTGAGAACTTGAAAGAGGGATAATTTTGACTGATAATGAAGATTTAGATATTTTAATAGAGAATCTGAAAGATGACGATCCTGATAAAAGAAAAGAAGCTGCTGAAAAGTTAGGTGAAACCGGCACTGAAACTGCTATTGAACCACTTTTAAATGTTTTAAATGATGANAACCCTCAAGTTAGATTTGCATCGGCAAAAGCCCTGGGCAAAATTGGAGAACCGGCCATTGATCCTCTGGTGCTGATACTAAAAAATGAGGAGGGTAAGATCCGAAGATATGCTACTCTTGCCCTGAAAGATATTAAGAGTGATAAAGTAGTGGGTCAACTGGTTGAAGCTCTTGATGATGGTGATTGGAGTGTTCGTAAGTTTGCATCCAAAGCCTTAGGTGAAATAGGGAACAATAGTGCGGTAGACCCCCTTATTGATACCCTAACTGATGAAGATTGGGGTGTAAGGGTGGCGGCTGTTAAAGCCCTGGGAGATATTGGGGATGAAAAGGGAATCGATCCTATTAAAAAAGCTCGTAGGGCTGCTACTGGTGATAAAGAATTTAAAAAAGCATGCAACAAGGCTTTAAAGAAGATTCAGAAAAAATAATCTGAATCATTTTCCTATTTTTTTATCTAGATGATAAATTTCTTCTCGCCGGTTTTTTAAAAGAGGAAGTTCAACCCTTACTTTTCTAATAAATGAATAATCAATAGTAGCGTATATTATTTCTTCACCAGACCCTGCCTCATTGGTTACTTTCCCCCAAGGATCTGCAACCATTGAATGACCATATGCCACATAGTGTGATTTATCATTTCGTGCTGGTGAAACAGCAGCCACATAAAGCTGGTTATCGACTGCACGAATTTTTATGAGAGGTTTCCAATGAACAGGTCCTGTGGTCATGTTAAATGCTCCTGGAATAATGATTAACTTGGCACCTCGAAGCGCCATTAAACGCAAGAGTTCTGGAAAACGCATATCATAACAGATGCATATCCCGATTTTTCCAAGTTCTGTGTCCACAACAGTGATCTTGTTACCTGCAGTTAGGGTTTGTGACTCTTTGAAGCTGACTGCGTCTGGCACATCAATATCAAATAGATGGATTTTGCGATGCACCCCTATTATCTCACCTTCTGGGTTGAAAAAGAAGCTTGAGTTATAGGTTTTGCCGTTGTGTTTTTCAGGGATAGAACCAGCAACAATATAGGTTTTTTCACTTTTAGCAGCTTGGCTAATTGCCTTAAGAGAGGGGCTGTTTTCTTTTTCTTCAGCATATATTGGGAAAAGTTCAGTTTGATAAGGGCAGTTCCACATCTCTGGTAATATAACTAAATCAGAGTTGGAGGATGCTTCTTTAATCATCTTTAGGGCGTTGGCAATGTTCTTTTTTTTATCATCAACCACTTGCATTTGACACATTGCTAGATTAAAGATATCTTTCATTTAAATAGCCCCTGATAAGATGTTAAAATATAATGAAATATTTGAGTTATTGTTTTAATACATTTAACGCTTTTCAGAGGGTTCTTATGAAATGTTCTTCACGATATATGAAAGAGGTTATTATGATGGATATCTTCATCTTTGAAAGAGGTTATTATGATGGATATCTTCATCTTATAAGCTGTTGAAAACAGGAACAATTGGATGTAACCGTTGGTAAAATAGTGGGATAAAAAAATATTGATAAATCTGTTGTTTTCTGGAATTTTAGCTCCATAATGATGGTTAGAATAAATATTTGATAGATAAATTATAAAAAAAGGATGCATTCCCTTCTATAATTTCTTTTAATTATGTCCCTCATTCACTTATTTTTCTTATTGTTTTTACTGTAAACACCTGCGTAGTTTAAAAAGGCTATCATATATTGGTAGGTGAGTTTATCACTACCTGGATGAATTTTATTGTGAGGAGATAATACTTCACAAGTAACTGAAGTGATATTATTACTGTTGCATACTGTGGAAAGAACACCTGAATAATTACCAACTTTGATCAGGGGTGATTTGGTATTATTATAAATATAAAGAGCTAGTTTGAGGCTTTTGGGATTCTTGGAATCGTAGATTATGCAATTTTTCCCTGGAATATCATGGGGCTTGGTGGAATGGCAATCCATAAGTAGTGTAACTTTTTCATTTTTTGCGGTTTGGCTGATTTTGTTAACTGCAGTTCCGGGTATATCAGCCACTCTATTGGGATCCGTGTTATTGTGAATCCTGGTACTGGTTGCTGTATCACGGGGGATTGCGAAGGGAATTATGTAAATTGTACCATTAAATTTTGTACACGTCAAGTGATTTATCAAGTTGGATGCAGCGATTTGTGGTGGTAGTTCAGCCCCGTGAACACCAGCAACGATCATGACTCTTGGTTGACTCCCATTGCCCAATCTAATCATTGGGGTTCCATTCTGAGATGCTTGTAATAACTCAGATATTACGGGTGTTTTGTTGATATTATCCATTAAAAGGGTGTTGTTAGTTATGTTTCCACCTGTTGAGTTGTCTATAATGGATATCTTATATTCAAATGAGGCCAATGCAAGAGATTTTTTAAATTGGGGCGTGATTGTAGATTCTGTGTTTCCTGATTTTGTGAAATTTACAAAGAAAAAAATTCCAACAATTAATAGAATCAAGATTATTCCGACCAAAAATCCTCTTTTCATAACTATAATTTTGGGACCAGTCTTTGTTCTTTTTTTAGTACGTAAAGATGGCGGTTTTTTGGTTGAAAAAACAATTCCTCCTACATAATGTAAACCTTTAAACATACACCAGTGTAAATATATGGCACCAAGTATTATAAATTCGATGAACCAACAACCATCAAATTGTCATTTATGTAGTATATTACAATATTAATTCTTACAATATTAATTCAATACTACTACTAATTTGAATGAAAAATTCTATAAATGTATTTCTGTAAAAATCTATTTTTAGGAGAATTGAATTAATAATAACATAAATGATTTTAAATTTAATTGATTACCAGAACAGAAGGGAATTAACATGCTTGAAGATGAGCATTTCAACGATTTGAAGAAGTATAATCTGTTTATTAGCCATAATGGTGAAGGAAACGAAGAATATCTTGAATTTATCAGAAGACTTGTGGAAGCACGTGACTTTCAGTGGAAAGATCATGGAATTCCTGGCAAAAACAGTCCTGATGATCTCCGTCAGCAGATGGATAAGGCAGATGTTGTGATCATACTCAGTGGTCTTTATTCCAAACACTATGATTTAATAAAAAATCAGGTGGATTTAGCCTGTCAGTTGAACAAACCAATAATTCTTATACGGCCTTATGGTCTAGAAGAAGTTCCTGCGGAGTTAGAGAAATTGGCAAAAGGTGTAGTTGGATGGAATAAGGTGTGTATTGTAGAACAGATTGAGGAGTCTTTTGTTGATAAATAAATCCATAAATTTTTTTTTCAACACTGATTAGTTTAAACTATTATCATTTTCTCAATTTAGATTTTTTTTAGCCCATATTTTTACATTTTAATTTGTGTAATAACTAATAGAAAGATATATTAGTTTTTTTCTAATATAATAACATATCAGAGTTTTAGATGAATTGGAGGCGAAGGTGACTGTATGGAGAGTAAACTCAAATTATTGTCTTTAAAGATTTTATTGGTAGTTCTGATTTTATTTTTAAATATATGTTGTGTGTCAGCAGCCCAATGGGAAGTTGGAGTTGGACAGACCTATAATAACATTCAAACAGCTATTGATAATGTAAACACAGTTGACGGTGATGTTATCAATGTGCACAGTGGAGTTTATTTTGAAGATGTTACAGTAAATAAAAAACTCACCTTAAAAGCCCACTCTGGCGATAATGTTCATTTACAACCAGTTAATACTGGTTTTACTGTGGTATCCGGAGGTAGTGGAAGCTCCATTGACGGTTTTCACTTAGATAATAGTCCACAGGGAACTGGTATCAATATCAGTGCCAATGGCTGCACAGTTAAAAATAACAATATAAATGGGGGTTCAACTGGAATTAGAGTTTATGGTGCTAACACCACCATATTTAGCAATGCACTCTCCGGACAATCAAAAATAGGCATTATGGCAAATCTCACCGGAGGTTTCTTTGACATCTCTAAAAATAGCGTCACCAATATTAAAGGCTTGGGAACATTGAATGGTATCCTGATAAGTACTAATGGCAGCGTAACTAACGTTAATATCATTAAAAACACTTTTTCACAAATTAACGCATTGGGAATAAACAGTAGTGTCTTTGTAATTCAATTGGGAAAAAGTAAAGGTGCTGATGGTAATCCNGAAGTGGCTGATATCGCNAATTTAAAGGTTACTAAAAATTTAATTANTNATATCAATGCTGCTAGCGCTATTATGGGAATGGAANTAGTTACAAGTAGTGTAGATGCCCTAATTTCAGAAAATAAAATTTCTAATCTTATAGGAACTCTTGGCAGTTCGGTTTATGCGCTTGAAGCAGCAATAGTAGGTAATGGAATTGTTTTGGTTTCAAAAAATAATATATCGGGGATAAGTGCCAGTGAACAAGCTGTGGGAATTGTAACTGTTGCTTTAGGTGATTTAGTATTGATGGATAACCAAGTTTCAAATATTAACAAGGCTAATGCTAGTGCAGGAATCATAGGCCTTGGATTGCTTAATAATGCAAAACTGAAAAATAACATTGTCTTTGATATCACTTCCCCCAGTATAGCTGCTGGAATTGTAGGCACAGCAATGTCACATCTAGATGTTTTATTTAATGATGTGAAGAGAGTGGTTGGAGCTAATGATGTGTCACTGGTTACTGCTGGTTTTAACACCACAACTGTTCAGGGAAACAACATAGAAGGTGATGGATCTGGAATAGGCATTGTGATATGCTCCCCTAATGGAATGATTAATTATAATCGGATTGTAAATTATGATTTTTACATTCAAAACTTCCTATTCTCCTCCTTCGGACCAACTATAGATGAAATGCTCAAACCCATTGATGATGCCATTAAAAAGAACCCCGAATTGGAGCCAATTTTAAAACCCATCAGGGATGAACTAGATAAGCTTTTTCATGAACTCGAAAATAGCAAAACCACTGCAAGCTTCAACTGGTATGGGAATAATAACCCTGATTCTGGCAAATTTTTCATTGGAAATGGAACCCTAATTTATTCCCCGTGGCTTATTTTAACCATTAAAGCAATCCCCTCCACTATATATCAGGGTCAACATTCAATGATCACTGCCGATGTTTACACTGATGTAGCTGGTGGTTATCATCGAGCGGATGCAGATATGTACTTTAGTGGATCCTCGGTTACATTCACCACTAATTTAGGTAGTGTGGGAAGTAAAACTGTCCTTGTCCCATGGCTTAAAGGCCTTGCTAAAGCAATTTTAAGAGCGGATGAAGGCCCTGGCATTGCAACNATTACCGCATCAGATTATGAAACTGTTAAATGTTTTGTAACCATCCTTGGAGCGTCAGTCACCCCCACTTCACTTTATACAGTGCCAATGCAAGAAACTGGAACACCATTAGAAGGATTAGCACTAGCCCTTTTAATCTTATTTAACGGATTCATCTGCACTATAAAAAATAATAAATAAGGGAANNGTGGGCATCCCCCCCCNTTTTTTTGGTCAATGCANCTTTTTGACTGTCCACTCTTATTGCCTATTTTTTCCTGATAGGTGTGTTAATAAGTACTGCGCAGTTTTTACACTGTTTAGTGGCAATANAATCGTTTGATGATTTGTGGCTTATATCAGTTGAACCACAATTGGGGCAAGATCTTTCAGAATGCTTGTCATTAACAATAACGACTGGACCGGTAATTGAACAATTTAAAACCAAAAATTTTCCAATCATTTTTACATCCTCCNGTTAATGAAAATATTTTTACTTATTAACAAAAATTANTCTATTTTCACATTCATTTAAACGTTATAGTGAAAACAAGAACAATAAAGAAAAANGTTGGATAATCATTAAAAAAATCATGATTATTCATCAGGCTAAACTTATTATAATGAATTAAAAAGTGTTATTTTTTGTGAAAAATGTGAATTTACTAGTGAAAACAAAAATTCGGCCTAATTGTCATTTTTTTGGAATTGGATTTAAAAAAAAACCATTAAAGTTTTAATAATTTACTAATTTAATAATTTGAAGGCCAATTTAATAAATTCGAGAATCATCAAGATTAAAATAAAAAATAAAAACATTACAAACAATTGTGTAATTTTATCCAGTTTCTTTAAAATTAGTGTCGCCTCCAAAGTCGATCTTCATAATAAACATGTTATTTTAAATTTCCAGGAAACAATTTGAAATAAGTTTTTTACTCTCATCATAGGCTTGAGTGTAAGTAGCCCACTCTGGCATTTCATATACCAATGTAGGAATCCCTAACTTTGCCAAAGGGTAAGAAACCGTGAAAGTGGATGATCCGTGTTCAGAATAAGCAGTGGCCCGGTAGTATATGAATTCTGGTATATTTTTTTCTATTTTCTCAGCCAATGCAACAGAAGGAGTGTCCATTTTTGGAGTAGCAATAAAATATCCTTTACCGTAACCTGGAGCATGGTCATGGCATATTATTACCGCGTCAATATTGGATTTTTTGATATCCGGAATTATGTAGGTTGCTACCAATCCTTCCCCATTAGTACGGCCAACATGAAAATTGTTGGGATTGTTGGTAACGTTAACTCGGTAGTGGATGATTTCGTTATTGGCAGATAAACTGTATTGATGGATTACATCATTCACAGTTTGTATTGAAAGTTTTTCACGGGGATGCATTCCAGTGANAATGGCAATAGTTTTCTTAGCTGATGAAGAAGTATCAGAAGCTGCGAAAACTTCTTTACTAACTGATCCACGATAATCTGAGGCTAATTTTAAGGGTGATCCAGAATCTCCACCAAAATCTGGCATGGTAAATGAAATAAATGCTATAACCACTATCACTGCAGTGAAGAAAAAAGATACCCAGGCGAATCCTTTTTTACTGCGACGTTTAGGAGTTTGATCAATAGAGTAGGAATAGACCAAATCCCCTCCACATCTACAAGTATCAAAGTCATCAGGGGATTCATCTTCTTCCAGCTTGTAGTAGCCACCACATCTTTGACAAATCAAGTAAGGCATAATAATCAATATATTCTAGGATGAAAGAGTTATTTAAGCTTTTTCCCCATTTGATGATTTAAATCAAGAAAAGAAGGTGTTGAATTTCCATAACANATTTCCCAGACAGTAATATGAGTTANATTATTATTTTTTAATTTTATTACAAGTAAATATTATTACTTATATTTATTTTTAAGATTTCAATAATTGTGTTATTTCTAACTTTTATTTCCATTCTTGTGAATTCATGGATGAAACTTTATCCATATAATTACAGTATACGAACAGTTCTGGATACAATTTTTAAAGCATTACCACGAAATATATTACTAGAAATAGGTTATGTTAAAGATTAGTACTGGAGTGTTTAACTATCAACCCTAATAAATCGGAGTCTATTAAAAAAGAACACATCGATAAAGAAGAACTAGAACAAGCCTTAATTGAAGCAAATTACATCCCAGATGATAATATATTAATAACCCTTTTTTTATCACTTCAACTGGGAAAACCGATCTTGGTTGAGGGACCACCTGGAACAGGGAAAACAGAACTATCTAAATCTGTTTCCCGAGCGTTGAAGAGGGATTTTTTCCGTGTGCAATGCTATGAAGGAATTACCTTCGAGCAAATGGTGGGTGAATGGAATTACCAGAAACAATTATTGCATTTGGAGATGTCCCGCCTCAAAGAAACAAAAATAGCTAATAACACTGATACTGATGTTTTCAGTGAAAAATTTTTTATAAAAAGACCATTACTCCAAGCGTTCATTAACCCTTCCCCAGCAGTAATGCTTATTGATGAACTTGACAAGGCGGATGAAGAAGTGGAAAGCTTCCTTCTCCAAGCGTTAGGAGAAAAAGAAATAACTGTCAATGACCTTGGAACTTTCAAGCTAAAAAATGACTTACTAGTAGTTTTAACATCAAATTCTCAGAGGATGCTCCTTGATGAAACTAGAGATCGGTGTCTTTTCCTTTATATTGATTATCCAACACTTGAAAGAGAAATTGAAATTGTGAAATCACTGCTTCCTGAGGCACCTCATCTCTTAGTTGAGAAGGTGGTGGGATTTATACAGAAAATCAGAAAACTTGATCTTCTAAAAAAACCATCCATCAGGGCAACGGTTGACTGGATTAGAACTCTTATAGCCACTGGAGATATGGAAGCTAGCGATGAATCGCTTAAAAGAACAGTTCAAGTGGTCTTAAAGTCTGAAGAAGATCGNAACAAAGTCCAATCCACAATATTCAAATCATCCAAATAAAGATCCAAGTTGTAATTTCACAATAATCATTTATGGGTCATTAAACATGTATGGGAAAAATATGGACAAAATAGTCAACTTTTCCGGTTTATTACGCAAAAATGGGATCCCTGTAAGCATTAGAAGCACTTGCACCAGCCAACAAGTTCTAGAATTAATTGGTGAGAAGGATCCTCACTTTAAGGANGCTNTGGCTTCGGTGTATATCAAAGAAAACAAAGATAGAAACACCTTTAATCGTCTTTATGATGAATTTTTTCAGNACCATCCTGATAATGATGGAAATGAAACTGACAACGAGGAATCCTCAAAAACGTCAACCAAGAGTGTTTGGTCTGCAAAAAGCCAAAAAAAATGGAAAATTTCCTTCCAAGAAGATGAATCTGACTATAAAGCACACGAAATCAAGTCAGATGAGATCAACTACCATCCACCCCTTGACGATTATAGTAAAACTCCAAATGAGGCTGAACTTCTCTCCAGAGATATTAATACCTTAAATTCCTTCGAACCAGAACTTTTCCTATTATGCCAGAAGATGGGTAAAAAGATTGCCATGGTGCGCAGCAGACGCCAGAGACAGGCTCGCATCATGCGCCCTGATATACGCAGAACCATACGTAAGAATCTTCAATACGGTGGTGCTCTGATTGACTTGGTTAAAAGCAAACCAAAGATTAAAAAGAATCATCACTTTTTTTTAAACGATGTCAGTGGTTCCTGTGACTGGATCAGTAACTGGTTTTTCTGCTTGGTATACGCAGCTCAAAATTCTTTCAGAAGAGTGAGAGTTTTCGATTATGATAATAAATCAGTTGAAACAACTGTGGCTATGGATGAACCCAATATGATGGATGCTTTCATCAAAGTAAGAGATATAAGGCAGAAGAATTTGATGATCCATGGTACCAGTAACATGTACCAAGCTTTTGAATCCTTTTTAGATAAGGTACAGCTTAACCACCGAACCACTCTAATGATACTTTCGGATTGTCGGGATTGGGCTGGTCCTAAAGATGATGGGAAGCCCCGGAGTGCTGAGTTAATTGAAAACATGGCCATTAAATGCCGTAAGGTTATGATTTTCAATCCAGAGGATGAGAAAAAATGGGATGTTGTGGATAGTTGTGTTTCAGATTACCGGGATGCTGGGGCAGAGGTCCATGAAGTGAAAAATCTCAACCAATTGGCCATTATGGTGAGGGATATTTAATCATGTACAGACTCGACCCACCCCCCCCTCCTTATTGTGTGATAACAACTGCAAAAATACTATGCCTTAATTAAATTACCATGTCCTGCAATATTTCAACGAAGTTTTGAAGGTGCTAGTTGTTTCTGTGTGGGTTTCTTTGAAGTAAGTTAAACTAGTGTAGTGCTAATCCATGCTGAAATAATCCCTGACCAAATATTATACTATCACATTCACCAATTTTTTTTTTGAGAATAATTAATTGTTTTTTTTTTTGGTTTTATTGTTATCCAAATATTCATGAACTACTGTGGCCTAGAAAGTTTTCCAGTGTGACAATTTTCTGATTTCCTAATTCCCTGGGAGGTTCAAGAGCCTTAAACTCCATTCCCTGTTCTTCCAATAACTCCATTGCATCATCAGTGATTGAAGGTGCAATTAATAATCCCCTTACCTTTTCTTTGTGGTCACAGAAACAGTCTACATAGCGTCTTAACTGTTTAACAGCGTTAGTACCTGCTTTTCTGCTTTTTAACTCTAAAATTGTGATATTTCCATCTAGGTCTTTGCCTAATATATCAATGAATCCTTGAGGTGTATGGTATTCCCTTGATGTTGGTCTGAACCCTTTTTCAATAACCTCCGGATCCTTGAATATGAGATCTCCCATATCTGCCTCATAACCTGCCAGTTGGAGACTTTCTGAATCTTCTCCTATGAAATAAGAAATCATATGAGTTTGTAGTATTTCCACTTCCAATGATTCAGAGGGGGTTCTCCTTACTCCTCTTACTTTAACCATTCCTTGATGAATTCTAGCAGTGACCTTAGTCTTAGGTGGTTGCCAGTTTACTGGTTCCAGGTTGCGATCCTGGTGGATGATAAAAGATCCATCAGATTTTATTATGATAACTCTATCTCCTAATTCCAGACGACTGGTTGCTCTACCATCATAATAAACCCGACAAGACGCCATAATTGTTATAAAAGCCTTTTTTGATAATCCTTCCGTTAAAATTTCCAATACCCGTTCGGTATCTGGATTTTTTTCTTCAACTAATTTCATAATATGAATTTCAGAGATAACAATAAAAATAATTGACGATTATCATAATTTAAGAACTATATTTAATAATAAACATATGATGGAGGGTGTTTTTACAATTTAGCAGACAGTCCACCTAAAATTTTTTATTTACAAATAGATATTTGCAGAAAAATAATATCAAAAGGCCATAGGAGGATTTAAAGATATAAAATTCTGTTTTTTCTTTGTGGATTAATTTCATTAATTATGGTTTACAAAATATATGTTGAGAACGTTTATTTTTTTCATTATGCCAATATTGGGGAATAAAATGTTACCAAAATATTACACCATAACCACTGAGCTTTCAGANATACATTTGGAGGAAGCTTTAAATTTTATTGAAGAATATTTCCTTAAGCCTCAAGGAAAATACTATCATAATACTAAAAAGACCTTTAAAAATAGTGTGGCACATCTTAATTTCACAGCAATAAATGAAACAGAGAAATGGGAAGTTTTGGTGGAAGTTCAAGCAACAAACCCCTTCAAAGTGAAGATGACACCTGTTAATTGTCCCCATAATATCAATATCACCAAAAAGATGGACTTAATTAAAGAAAAACTCCTCATTACTGTACAATTTTACGAAGACACAATACGCCAAGCCACACTTTACTTTGCTTGGGTTGAAGGGGAAAAAATCATCCCAGAATCACCTCCAACTCGTAGGAAAAAATTTTCATTTCGTATTTTTGGAAGTAACATGATCTTGATCTACATCCTATTTTTCGCGGTTAACATTACACTATTTCTTTCATTAGGAATTGTAATGGGTATTATTGGGATATTAACCATTCAATTAGTTATTATGCTCTTTTCAGACCAGATTTTGTTAGGTACTAGTGATTGGAAGATCACCCCTGAAAACCCCCGGGTTCATATCTTGGAGTACCAACTCCCATTGGAAGAATTTCTTAAATTTCAGGAAAANTTTGGTAAAGATATGATCATTAAGATGAAAGAAAAAATTTACAAAAANAGCCTTGCTGTGGGCCGGGAACCTACTTGTGAGCTAGGTGAAGATGTTTTCGCAGAATATGGTTTCAAATGCAATGCAAAAATTCGTGTTTCCAAAGTTGTTGATGTTTACAGCATAGTTAAGGAAGCTTCTAACAAATTCAATATTAAGATGCCTAAAGTTGCATTAAGTAATACAATGATTGCCAATGCCGCTGCAACTGGTCCCAGCCCCAACAGGGGTTTGGTGCTTATCACCACCGGGCTTTTAGTTCAGTTGGAAGAAAATGAAATATTGTCAGTTATTGGTCATGAAATGGGCCACTTATCAGGAAGAGATCCTTTCATACTTTTCAGCATCATTTCATTGGAATTCATACTCCGATTTACCATCCTATATCCGATTGTAGTCTTATCTCCTTTGGTATATCTGATTTTGGTAATGGGGCTTATATTTTTCATAGCCAAATTCTTTGAAACCAGGGCAGATCTTCTATCGGCCATGAAAATTGGCGAACCCCATGTTCTGGCCGAGGCACTGCGAAAAATTGGTTATAACCGCCTCCTGGCTGAAAGGATTGCACCAACCCGCTTCCCTAAGTGGATAAATTTCGATCCTCACCCTCCAATATACTTCCGAATCGATCGTCTGGAAAAAATGAAAACTCCCATAAAAGTAAAAAATCCCCTCTTAAGATCAGTTAAAGATGTTTTTCAAGGGTTTAAACGTTCACTAAAAATTAATAAGCCTTAAAAATTCGGTTGAAACAAAATTTGATGATTAAATTGTTGAAACCAAAAATGTCAGTGAAAGCAAGTATTTTTTGGATTGTTATGGAGAAGTTAAGATGCAAATAAATGTTGATTTAGTAAAAGAAATAAATAATGGATGGGAAGTACGCCTTATTGTTAAATTATCTTTGGAAGAACGTTCTAGGCTAAATCAGAACTTAATAAATAATTTTGAAGATTATGACGTTAATTTTGACGGTTCTAACATTTATTTCAACGTTTTTGTAAATACAGAAGAACCGTGGGAAGATGAATCAATAGAAGAACTAATTAATGCTATCAAAATCGAAGCTGAATACCATACTCAATCATTTTTAGAATAAAAACTATTTTTTTTTACAAATATGTATCCATCAAATTTTATGCTGTATTATGTTTATTTTAATCGATTTTAATAGGGATTTTTAGAAAATTAAATAGGGAGTGGAGGTCATTGCCTAGTGATGTTTACAATGAGTTTAAGAACTTCAACTAGACTGGTTATTACTAATACGACCATCGCTCCGAGAAGAATCATTTTAACGATGATGACGTAGGCTGTTTGGCTAAAAATGAATGGAAATATGGTATATAAGGAGTAACAGACATAAAAAGACAGTGCATTTAAAACTATCTGTGTAATGCTGCGGAACCATCCTGGATGATAAGCTAAGAAAATGATATTAACAATAATTGTTGCACCTATTGAAATGTTGAAAATCCATAAAACATCTTGGAAAGAAGATGCGATGAAGCTGATATTCCAAGATAACAAGTTATTTACAATGTAGAGTAGGATTATACTAACGATTATATCCCCTATAAATTCAGATTTCTTGGCCTTTTTTTCTTCAAAAATTTTTTTCAAAAATTTTTTAATCTTCTCCTGATTAACACTGCATCCATTATTTTCAGTCATATTCTCCACCACAATCTTAATCTAAGTTATATAATGTCATTTATTAATTTTGGTTGTATATTCCATTTTTGATTTATTTTTTTATGTATTAAAAACGAGTATAATAGAACTCCGGCCAATTTAGGATTCGATACCATTTTTTTATTTTTTTAATAAAGATTGTGCTTGAAATTTCATTTTTTCTCGAACTATCAGTGAAACCACCACTCCAATAGCACAAGTTGCTGCGAATATTAAAAATGAAAATTGCAATCCTTCCATAAAAACAGGATAAACAGGAGGTAATAATTGAACTGTACCCATATACCTAGTTAATATTGAAAGTAGAACGCCTAAACTAACTGTTTGACCTATAAAAACCATGGTAGACATAGTTGCTGAACCAACACCATAATATTTGCTGGATATGGACTGGAGGAAATTTCGATTGGTAGGGGCGGTGAATAAGCCCATACCAATACCAACCATTAATAAACCAATGGCTAGTTGAATTAAAGATGATTTCTCACCTAAAAATGAAAGTGTGAAAAGACCAGCAGTGGATATGATGGCTCCAATAATATTCACTGCTTTATTATTATTGACATCCACCATACGCCCCACCAATGGTGATAAAACAGCCACTGCTAGTGGTTGTACTGCTAAAATAAGTGCGGTAGTCAGGGGATTCAGTCCCCTTAGTTCTTGTAAGTAGAGGCTGATTAAAGTCCACATGGCGGAAGTGGAAACTGTGACCAGGAAAAGGGCCACCCCAGAAAAACTGGTTATCCTGTTTTTAAATATATTCAAAGGAATTATTGGATTTGAAGAACGTTTTTCAATGATTAAAAAGAGTATGATGCTGGCAAACCCTAGGATGAGAAATGCTTTCCCTAAAACCTCATTCATGGTTGAAATACCATACATTAAAACTGAAAGGGAAAATATATAAATCAGTGAGCCTAACCGGTCGAATTTTTCCCCATCAGCACTTTTCCATTCCCCTCGAAACTTAGTCAGGATTAATGATAACAAGAAAAGGCCAATAGGAACATTGGCCAAGAATATGCTCATCCAACCCAAATTATGTGCCAAGAAGCCCCCTAGAAGAGGGCCTAAAAACAATCCAATATAAACTGCGGTAAGGTAAATTCCTAGAACTTCGCCTCTATGTTTTTTGGGGAAAATGGAAATAAGAAGAGCAACTCCAGTGGCAAAAATCATTGCACAACCCACTCCTTGCAAGAAGCTGAAAAAAATAAGCATCAACCCCGTACTAGAAAAAACAGCTAAAAATGATGCAAGGGTGTAGATGGTTATTCCAAAGGTGAAAACTTTCTTGCGACCGTGAATATCTGCCAATCTACCGAAGGGTAAGACCAGTGCAGCGTTAGCAAGTGTGAATGCTGTGGGAATCCATCCCAGTACTAAAATATCAACAGCAAGATCGTTCTGGATAAGTGGAAGAGCAATGCTAAGGGATGATCCCATGAAAGGAATTAAAAATGAACTGACAGCCACTAAAAACAGACTCAATTTTTGGAGTGATCTAGTTGATGCTGCTGTTTTGACTGTTCCAGTTACCATATTATTCTCCCATCTAATGCTATCCGATGCCTTCACTTAGATATAATTATTTGTTCCAGAAATATAGTATTTGCTGGGAATGAACCAATATTGTTGTTGGTACAATAATACTATACAAGGCAAAATTAAAAAGTTCAAGTGATCTTATGTTTTCGGGTATGTTAATGGCTGCTATATGGGGATGTGTTGCTGGTTCTGCCCTGCTTTTGGGAGCCTTATTAGGCTATTTTATCAAGTTGCCTCAACGCTTGGTAGCCTCAATTATGGCCTTTGGAGCTGGTGTTCTCATGTCTGCTGTGTCTTTCGAACTTTTAGACGATGCTTATACTCTCGGTGGACCAATACATTTAGTGACTGGATTCTTTTTAGGTGCCACTATTTTCACAATTGCCAACATCTACTTGGCACGTAAAGGTGCCAAACACCGTAAAAGATCTGATAAACCTGAAGATGATAATGAAAATAGTAATGCAGTGGCCATAGCTGTTGGTTCAGTTATTGATGGTGTTCCCGAGTCCATAGCTATAGGTTTAACCATGATCAGTGGGGGAATGGTCAGTATAGCGACAGTAATAGCTATATTCCTTTCTAACATACCTGAAGGACTTTCCAGTACAAAGGGAATGAAAAAAACTGGATGGAAACCTATTAAAATCTTTTCGTTATGGTTTTCTATAGTGGTTATAACATCTTTATCTTCACTGGTGGGTTTTTCTGTTTTCAGTCATTTACCAGTGGAATTAACAGCAATAACCTTAGCCGTGGCTGCAGGGGGAATCCTGGCCATGTTAGTGGATACCATGATTCCTGAAGCATTCTCAAAAACCCATAACTTGGCGGGAATGGTTACGGTCATTGGCTTTGCCATCTCTTTCATACTTTCCAAATTATAGGAAATTCAAAAATACGGAATTAAATGAAATAAATGTAGAATGGTACGTTTTTTAAACAAAACTTTGACCATTATTCCAGTAACATCCATTTTACTAATGATTCATGGGAGAAATGATTATGACTATTGAATGTCCTTACTGTGAAAAATTAGAAGATTATAACTTCGGAGACCCAATCTTCCAGACTGAACACTGGATAGTGTATCTGGCCCCCAATCAGAGCAATTTGGCAACATGTGTGGTTGCGTTAAATCGGGACAAAAAGACTTTGTCCGGTCTTAAAGATTCTGAATGGCAAGATTTCATACAACTTCTTGAGCGGATGGAAAAAGCAGTGACAACAGCATTTGATGCTACATTATTTAACTGGGGTTGCCTCATGAATACATTTTACTTGGAAGATACTTTGGATCCTCACTTGCATTGGCATTTTATTCCCAGATACAATCATCCAGTGAAATTTGCTGGTCACACTTTTGAGGATCCTCATTTTGGTTACATGCGCCCCCGTCCACCTAAAAATATATCTGAAGATGTGCGAAATAAAATTGCTGAAAAAATTAGAGAATTTCTTTGAACACATCATGATTAATAATAAAGATAATAGGGAAATTTAAGATTAAACCGCCATCATAATCATTTAAGAAGAGTATAAAAAAATCTAGATCTTATTCCTTTTTTAAACGTTCATTAAGCTCTTGTAAGGCCTCTTCTACTTGCAAGCGAACGTACCATTTTTCATCATCCATAGCTGCTAGGAGAGGCTTAATAGCCCTTTTATCACCAATTTTACCCAGCGCCCCTGCAGCATGCCTTCTAACGCTAACATTATCATCTTGTAATGCCTCAATAAGAGCAGGAACTGCCTTTTCATCGCCAATCATCCCTAGTGCTTCTTCAGCAGCGCTTCGGAAACTGAAGTCTTCATCATTGAGTGATTCCAGTAATTGATCAACTGCTCGATTATCCCCTAAATTGCCAAGTGCAATTGCTACATTGTTTCTAATTTTTTTATCCTTTAATGAATTTAAAAGAGGTAGTAACGCAGTTTCATCACCAATTTCACCCAGTGCCTCGGCAGCATGTTGACGTACATACCATTTTTCATCATGAAGTGTCTTTAGAAGGAATGGTGTAGCCTCAACTGTCCCGATTTTTCCAAGAGAAGTAGCAGAGTTCCATCGAACATCAGGATCTCCATCTTCCAATGCATCAGTTAAGGCTTGACATACCTTTTTTTCCTTGAATCTTCCCAATGCCCTGGCTGCTAAGGCCCGATTTTTCTTATTGCCTTTTTTCAGGGTCTTGATCAGTCCATCAATATCATGTTCAAGTGCGAGTTTATCTACGTCTGGGTTAAAACTTCTATCAAAAATACGCATATACCCCCCTCCACCATTTTTTTTAGCCTACTAAATCAAACAAACCCCATATTTTCTCATTTTTTGGAATATTCTCGATATTGTTCTATGAAATCATAAGCATCGGTATGGGCATCAGTGAATTCAATGAATTTTTTAAACTTATTCAGAGTGGAAACATCCATGACATGTTCCATGGAACAAGCATCCTTTTCAGCAACTTCCTCATCCACTCCCAACAGCATCAGAAAATCTTTAAGAAGTTGATGTCTGCCACTGATAATCTCTCCAATCCTAAATCCCTCATCTTTTAATTTTATGGTACCGTAACGTTCATACGAAACCATGTTCATCTGGGATAGTTTTTTAACTGCTTCAACAACACTGGGCGGTTTGATTCCCAAGTTTTGGGCCACATCTTTCACCCGGATGGTGCCCTTTTCTTGCTCCAGTGAATACATTGTTTCCAAGTAATCTTCCACACTACGAGTGATTTTTGGTGAATTAACAGTCATCATATTATTTCTGGTTTTTTTATTCTATTAAATTTTGTCTTTACAACTAAAATGATAAATCACATTATAATTAATAGTTACAAATGGGATCTATGGAAAATCCTTATAAAGTCTAATATAAATAGAAAACATAAGATTAGTGATTATTGGATAAAATATTGAAAAGTTTCTAGTGAGGAATGTGTTAGATGCCTAACTTTGATGTTGAGCTAGCTGTTTTTTGCAGCATAATTCTTGGTCTCATCTTAGCATTTCTAAATTTTGGAGGAATATTTGCCCTAGTTTTAGTTGGCTTTGTGGCGACATATCTAACCAATGATGAAGATGCAAATTATAAGGTAGGAACAATGGCTGCAGCTGCACTGTACCTCATTTATTTTGTAATATCCATATTCACAACTCCTAATATCCCATACCAACTTCCCAGTCCATTAGTAATCGGTTTAGGCTATGCTATTGAAGGTTTATTCACCCTCATCTTGGGTTTTTTTTTAGGTTTGATGATTTATGGATTGATGGGTGCCATTGGGGGATATTTAGCAGATAAACTTTTTAAACTGCAAGACAAGCCAAAACGACCAAAATCTCGCAAACGCCGTGAAAAAATTGTTAAACGAAAAACCAAACCCCAAAGAAGAACACTTCATAGAAGAAACCTTCAATGAGGGTTAGGTAATGGCTTGAGAAAAATGAAAAATGTGATTGTGGCAGGTTCAGGTGCTGGAGGAGCAACTGTTGCCAGAGAACTTGCATTTAGTGGAATTAATGTAACATTACTGGAAAAAGGAAGTTCTATTCTAACAGAAAATGCTCATCAGTGTTACGACAACGTTGATGCAGGTGTTGAACTCCTGAAAACTACTTGCTTAGGGGGCACTACACTGGTGACTGCAGGTAATGCTGTGAGAACTTGTCAGGATGAGTTGAGATCATTAGGTATTGACTTGGAAAATGAATTTCAGGAACTTGAAAATGAATTAAATGTTGGGCCCCTTCCTGACTCACATTTTGGTGAAGGTACATTAAAAATTATGGATGCTGCCTCTACAATTGGTTTATCCATGGACAAAATGCCTAAATTTATCAACTCACACAAATGCATCCCCTGTGGTAAATGTACTTTTGGATGTCCTAGAAATGCCAAGTGGAGTTCACTTAACTATTTAAATGAGGCTAAAAATTTCGGAGCAGAGATAATAGAAAATTCACCAGTTACCAAAATTGTGACAACTGATGGGGAGATTAGTGGTGTGATAAGCCATGACCAAAAATATATGGCAGATATAGTGATACTGTGTGCTGGTGCTATTGAAACACCACGATTACTCCGTACTGCTGGTTTAGTGGCAGGTGAGCAACTTTTTGTTGATACTTTTGTCACTGTATGTGGAATTCTTCAGGATATCAACTTTCACAAAGAAGTAGCCATGAATGCATTGTATAAAGGGGATGGATTTATATTATCCCCGCACTATTCTGGTTTAATCAATTCTCGGATGAGAAAAAGTGGTTTCCATGAAAAGGACATTCTGGGTCTGATGGTGAAGATTAAAGATGAAACATCAGGTTGTGTTAAAGACAAAAAGGTAATAAAAAATAACACACCTCGTGATATGGGCCTAATTGCGGAAGGATCATCCCTTGCTGGGACCATACTAACCGAAGCCGGAGTTGATCCTAGTAGTCTAGTTTCCACCCCATCTAGGGGTGCTCATCCAGGGGGAACTGCTGCTATTGGTGAAGTTGTAGATGATAACTTGGAAACAGAAATTGATGGTCTTTTTGTTTGTGATGCTAGTGTTCTTCCAAGTGCACCTGGTGCTCCTCCAGTTTTAACTATCTTATCTTTGGCAAAGAGACTTGGAAAATATATAAGCACTAATTTTTCATAAAATATTTCCTCAAATAAAATATTTGGCTGTTTCACCTACTTATTAAATTAAAATGAAATGGACAGTAGCTATAAAATGTTTGCTTGTTAAAATTGAAATTAGAAGAGAAAGAAGTGCAGAATATGAAAAAACCATTTAAAAGGGAGTTCTTGGGTTTTTAATAGATGTTTAATTTACTATCTTTCTTTTGTTACATTAATATAACATGACTATTTGATGAGTATCATCTACGATTATTGGATTATAACAATTGAAAAAAAAGAAAAATAGACTTCCCCCAACATTTGCCAGGAGAAGGATATTATTATTTAAATAGCCTTTTGGGAGGCGGTGCGCTATTTAAATAAATTTGATAACTGATTTCTATTTAGGTGGGTAACACATCCTTGCCATAGGTTTCGTTGAGGACCTGAGCCAGTCCAACATAAACTGCAGCAAATCCAGTGAATATTCCTTCATAACCTGCAATCAAAGCTATGGTGGCATTGCCAGTTACATCACCTATTGCCAAGAGGAAGAATAAAATTGCAAGTGCTCCAAAGATTACTTGCAGTCCCCGGCTGAGTTTTAGTGTTCCAATGAACATTACCAGAGTAAACAATCCCCACATAGTAAGATATGATGCGACTGCCAGATTATCAGGGGCAGCAGCTAAGTTCATTTTGGGAAGTACCAAGAGGAGTACAAAACTCCACCAGAACAGCCCGTATGATCCAAAGGCCACAGTTCCGAAAGTGTTACCTTTTTTATATTCCATGGCACAAGCCATAATCTGAGCAATACCCCCATAGGCTATTCCCATTGCCAGTATCATACTATTCATTGGGAAAAGCCCAGCATTATGTATGTTTAACAACACGGTAGTTAAACCAAACCCTAATAGTCCAAGAGGTGCTGGGTTAGCTGTTAAATCCTCTATTGTGACTAATTTTTTATTTTCTTCCATAATATCATACCCCAAAGGGTTTTATTTACCTCAACTTTACTATATCACTCCTATTTATTCATATTCTAATGGTAGTGTTTTAATTATTCTTCCAGAGTGGATGTGTCACCCAGATCCTCACCCATCTCCTGGGCTCGGAGTATCCTTCTCATGATCTTACCACTCCTAGTTTTAGGGAGTTTATCAACTTGTACTATTTCCCCCAAGACTGCTACTGGTCCCAGTTCATAACGTACATGTTTTTTAAGATCCTCAATGAGTTGGGTCTTGAGTTCATATCCTTCTTTGACGATAATGAAGGCCTTTATGACTTCACCTTTAATTGGATCAGATTTCCCAATTACTGCTGCTTCAGCCACAGCTGGGTGCCCTACAAAGGCAGATTCAACTTCTGCAGAGCCTATACGGTGTCCGGCAATCTTTAAGACATCGTCACTTCGACCCTGTATCCAGAAATATCCGTCTTCATCTTGACGAACCATGTCTCCTGCTTTGTAGATGCAACCAGGGAATTCATTCCAATATGCATCTTTATAGCGTTGTTCGTCTTTGTATAATGTACGGAACATGCCAGGCCATGGTTTTTTGATTACTAAGTATCCTCCTTTGCCTTCAGGTACTGGGTTTCCGTCTTCATCAACCACATCAGCTTCAATTCCAGGGAGTGCTCGGGTTGCAGATCCTGGTTTTAAAGGTGCTACCGGTAGTGGTGATATTAAGTGCATGCCAGTTTCAGTTTGCCACCAAGTATCCATTATCGGGCATCTTTCTTTGCCAACATTTTTGTAATACCACATCCAAGCTTCGGGGTTAATTGGTTCTCCAACTGTTCCCAGGATTCGGAGCGAGTCCAGATTATAAAGGTTTGTGTATCGTGTTCCGAATCGCATGAGGTGACGGATGGCTGTAGGTGCTGTGTAAAATTTGGTAACCCCATATTTTTCTACAATCTTCCACCAGACACCTGGATCAGGATAGTCTGGTGCTCCTTCATAGACTACAGTGGTGGTTCCCAATAAGAGTGGCCCATACAGAACATAACTGTGTCCTGTTATCCAACCTATGTCACCAGTACACCACCAGAGATCATCACTGTGAATGTCAAATACATCTCGGAGGGTGGTAGCCGCACCCACCATGTAACCTGCAGTGGTGTGCATGACTCCTTTGGGTTTTCCCGTACTTCCTGAAGTGTATAGTAGGAATAAAGGATCTTCTGCATCCATTTGTTCAGGTTCACAATATGATGGTTCACCATCCAAAAGTCTATCATAGAATATTTCCCTACCAGATAATTCAGAAATTTCAATTGGTGTTCCAGTGTGATTCACCACAATTATTGTTTCAACAGTAGGACACTGTAATATGGCTTCATCTGCGATTGGTTTTAAATCGATGATTTTACCTCTTCGATAAGTTCCATCAGCAGTGAAGAGTACTTTAGCTTTAGCATCATTGATACGTTCCACAAAGGCCCCTACACTAAGTCCAGAATATATAACACTGTGCACAGCACCGATCTTAATACAAGCTAGTAGAGCTATTAAAAGTTCTGGGCACATTGGCATGTATGTAGAGACAGTGTCTCCTTTTTTAACCCCTAAATTTTTAAGGGCGTTAGCCAGTTTGTTCACTTGGACAAATAGTTCATAATATGTTATTTTTTCCTCTTCCCCTCTTTCATTGATGTAGAGAATTGCTACTTGATTTCTTTTTTCGGTTTTTATCCAACGATCTACAGCATTGTAGGTAAGATTAATCTTCCCCCCTACGAACCATTTGTAAAATGGCTTGTTGGATTCATCTACTACTTGGTCCCATTTTTTGAACCATTCAAACTGTTCAGCTTTCTCTGCCCAGTATTTTTCCACATTTTTGCCCTTTTCGATTTCTGCTTCCCAATCTTTAACATTGGCTCTTTTTTTAATTTCTTCACTTGGTTCGAAAATCCGTCTTTCGTCAAGAAGGACTGTGGTATCACGTACCATTCTTCTCCCGCCTTTTTTAACTATCTAAATTGGTTTTTAATTGTGATGATTACTAAGTACTTCTTAGTATATATATATTACTATTATTAATCATTATAAATTATGATTAATCATTATAAATAGTTTGGTCAATTAAGTAATAATAAAAAAATTAAATTGGATTTATAAGAAAAACCATAATATTTGAGCCACGATCCCCCCAACCAGAAAGGCTGTGAACAAGTTGGCTATAGAAATCACACTGGCTGCCTTTAATCCAAATTCCCTTATTAATATACTAAGAGTAGATAAGCAAGGCAGATACAACATGCCCACCAATGCCAAAACAATAAACTGTGCTGAATTTAGTGCCAAGGAAAGATCAGTACCCACAAAAGATACCAAAGTAACTAAAACAAATTCTTTACGTACAATTCCCACTATAAGTAGCACCCCTGCAAATAGGGGAAGTTTTAACCAACCAACAGTTAAAGGAGCCATGAAATTACTGAGTGGTTCTAATAATCCTAACACGTAAAAAAACTGGATCAAAGCACTTCCTGCAATAAAAACAGGGAAGACCATGTAAGCTAATGATTTAGTGCGGTTCCAAGTGTCTTTAAGAATTACAGAAGATGAAGGAATCCTTAAAGAGTGCATTTCCATAATCAGGCCAGGAGCCTCACCAGGCATGGTCTTAAGAGCAATCTTACCCATTATAAAAATTATTATTAAATCCAAGACATAAAGTGCCAGCGCCCACCAAATACTGACGAACACTGCTACTAAACTCAATATAATTATGGTTCGAGCAGCACATGGAGCAAATGTTATGGCAAAAGCAGCTAATAATCTTTCTCTTTTAGTTTCAAGAATTCTTGTACTGTCAATAGCAGGAACACTACAACCATACCCTAATATAAGGGGAATCAGTGCTTTACCATGCAAACCTATCTTTTGCATAAAACTATCCATCATAAAAGCCACTCTGGTTAAAAGACCGGAGTTTTGGATGTATGCNAATAATATGTAGAATGGAATAACAAATGGAACTATTAAAGTTAAACCAGCAACTAAACCCCCAAAGGCACCATTCCACAATACAGCAGTCACTGGACCTGATAATACAGGATCAACTGGTTGGAAAAAATTCATTGCATTGGTAATTAAATCTGAGATGAAATTTCCTAGAACAAAAGTCCACACTAACAATCCAACTATAACCAAGGCAGAAGTAAAATAGCCATAGATAGGGTGGATGAGAATTTTATCTAATCTTTCCGAAGGAGTCATTTTAAACTTCTTCTGCTTTTGAGCACCAGCTGCGATTTTACTGGCCAATGCATATCTTTCTGAGGCTATTATTGCAAAGGACGGTTCATCATGAATTTTTTCCAATTCATGGGCTAGATGATTGGCATACTGTATAGCTCGGACAGACTCAGATTGTACCATTGAATTGATTTCAGGATCATTTTCCAGGAGTTTAATAGCCACCCATCTAGCGGAATAACCAATATCTATCTTTTCAGATTCAAGAAAAGTTGAAAGGTTTCCAATTGTTTTTTCAACTTCACCCCCATACTCTAAATAAAAATCACGCTTTTTTTGTGTTTTGGCAACTTCAATTGCCTTTCGCACGAGTTTATGTAACCCTTTTCCTGTGACTGCAACAGTAGGAACCACTGGAACACCCAGTGCTTTTTCTAACTTATTGGCGTAAATATGGAAACCTTTCTGTTGGGCAATGTCCATCTGATTAAGGCACACCACCATTGGTACATCCATTTCCATTAACTGTAATGTAAAAAAAAGATTTCTCTCCAGTACTGAGGCATCCAGAACATTAATAACTACATCTGGTTGATCATGAGCTATATATTCTCTAGATACGATTTCTTCCATGGAAAAGGTTGAAAAAGAGTATATTCCGGGCAGATCAATAACGTGGATTTTCTGGCCATGATGATAAAGATTTCCTTCAGCTCGTTTAACCGTTTTTCCAGGCCAATTACCGATTACCTGATCAGAACCAGTTATATGGTTAAAAATAACACTTTTTCCCACGTTTGCATTGCCTGCTAGTGCTATAGTAATATCACAAGTTTCAGAAGAAATTGTCTCATCACATTCTTTCTGAGATGGTATTTTTTCTGAAAGGCTTTTTTCATATTCTTCTTTTTCAATACAAGTTGGAAACCTAACCATATGATAGAACTCCCGTATTTTCAGGGGTATCATCCCTCATGATCTCTACAAACACATTTTTTGCGATGTCTCTTCCTAATGCAAGATTGGATCCACGAACCAGGAGTTTTACCGGCCCATTAAATGGTGCCAGTTCAAGTACACTTATCTGTACTCCAATGGTGATTCCCATGTCCATTAATCGGCGAATAACTTTATAATCCCCTCTAATGAAAGAAACTTTCCCTTTTTCATTTCGTTTCATGTCAATAATAGATACTAAATTCTTATCACGTTTACCAACCTCGTTAACTTCTTCTTGTCTTCTTTTTAGACATTCCTCACAAGATTCGAACTTAAAGTCACAGACTGGTATCAGTTCCTGGTCATCAGGACATTCATCTGGTTGTTCCAGAAGTTGGCATATTGCCCTTTCTGCGTCATCAGAAAGTGCATGTTCCATTTCACAAGCTTGATCATGGACATTTTCCTTTTTTATGTGAAGTACATCATGAAGAAACCTTTCCAGAAGACGATGCTTCCTGGTGATATTCGAAGCAATTGAATAACCTTCTTCAGTGAGAGTGACTCCTTTATAGGGAGAATATTCGAGATAACCTTTGCTTTCAAGTTTTTTTATCATTTGTGTTGCGCTTGCAGGGGTTACGCCTAGTTTTTTAGCTATTTTTGTTGTTTTCACTGGTCGCTCTTTCAGTGATAGTTTGTATAGAACTTCAAGGTATTCTTCTGCGTTTTCGCTTAATGATGTTTCATTTTTAGATGACATTTAGGTTCACCTAAAACTATGTTAATATTATTGGTATTTAAAAGTTAGGCTCCCTGAGATTATATTACCAGATTAGAAAAGAAAATAAGAAGGATTTGAATAAATATTCATAATTAATTGATTATTCGCTTAATTGAATAATTATTTGCAAAATAGAATAATTTCTATAAAAAAAAATAGAAGCTAAAAATTAAAATAAAAAAAAAGATTGTTGTAAGTCAATGACTTACATTGGTGGCATTCCACCAGGCATTCCACCCATTCCTTCCATACCACCCATGTCAGGTTCAGAAGATCCGGTGGAAGCAATCATATCATCAATTCGCAGAATCATCTCAGCGGCTTCAGCTGCTGATAGAATAGCTTGTTTTTTGACCCTGTGTGGCTCTATAACATTAGCATCTTTCATATCAGTAACTTCACCTTCAAAGACATCCAGTCCCATGTAAAAATTACTTTCATGGGCTGCCCGGAGATCTACCAAGGCATCAATCTGGTCAAGTCCAGCATTTTCAGCAAGAGTTTTAGGAACAATTTCCAATGCTTCGGCAAAGGCATTTATTGCCAGTTGTTCTCTGCCACTGATAGTGTCAGCATATTCTTTTAATCCTTTGGCAATGGCTATTTCAGGTGCTCCACCGCCTGCAACAACTTTTCCATCTTCAACCGTTGAAGCAACCACACCGATAGCGTCTTCAACTGCTCTTTCAATTTCTTCGGCTACGTGTCTGGTACTTCCACGGAGAATAAGAGACACTGCTTTTGGTTGGTGGCATTCTTCAACGAAGATCAGTATTTCATCGAATATTTTCTTCTCATAAACCTTACCGGCTAGTCCAAGGTCTTCTGAGGATAATTCATCAATGTTTGTTACAAGTTGCCCGCCTGTAGCTTTGCCTAAGCGTTCCATATCAGATTTTCTAACCCTTTTAACAGCAATGATTCCTTCACGTGCTAAAAGGTGTAATGCCAAATCATCAATACCTTTCTGGCAGAAAAGAACATTGGCACCGCTTTGGACGATTTTATCAACCATTTCTTTAACCATCTGCTCTTCCTGTTCAATGAAGGCTTGCATTTGAGTTGGGTCGGTGAGTTTGATCTTGGCATCAGTTTCTAGATCTTTAACTTCTATTGGGTACTTCAACAGTGCGATTTTAGCGTTTTCAATGTTTTTTGGCATGGAATTATCAGCCCTGCCCTTGTCAATAACAACCCCATTAACTATCTTGGAGTCGTTGATTGTTGCTCCTTGTATTCTGTGGATATTTATATGATCTTTCTCTACTTTACCATCGTCTTCCACTTGCATCACTGCATTTACCACCAGTTCAGCAAGGGGTTCGCGAGCTTTTTCGGTTCCTTTGCCAGTCATAGCAGTCATAGCAACCATTTTAAGAGTTTCACTATCGTTAGAATCCATGGCAATTTCATTTAAAATTTCATGTGCCTTTGCAGCTGCTCTGCGGTATCCCATTACCAGTGTGGTTGGGTGTATTTCCTGTTCAAGGAGTTCTTCTGCCTTTTTAAGTAGTTCGCCTGAAATTATTACTGCGGTGGTTGTTCCATCTCCCACTTCATCTTCTTGGGTTTTGGCTACTTCCACCAGCATTTTCGCTGCTGGGTGTTCGATGTCCATTTCTTTGAGAATGGTTGCACCGTCATTGGTCACTACAATATCTCCCATACCATCCACTAACATCTTGTCCATTCCTTTAGGACCAAGAGTAGTTCTGATAGTCTCAGCGAGAATCTTTCCAGCCATGATGTTCATTCTTTGAGCATCTCTTCCTAATACTCTTGAAGAACCTTCAGGCATTATAATAATAGGTTGTCCTTGTCCACCTTGTCCGCCTAATTGTGCCACATTAATCATCTCCTTTTTTTTCTCATTTGGTAATTTATCAGTGGGTTAGAGGTTATATAAATATCTTGCTATATCTTAGTTTAAACAACTGATATTGGGAAAAAAATCAATCCGAAAAAATACATGTAATGTTATATAGGCTTCCACAATTGCCAATCAACTCTATAATATTTTAGCAACACTTATTAATTATTAAGTACACTTAATACATATTTCAGTTAAATTATTAAATAAAGGAATGTGATAAAATGGCTGCCAATATCCATGTAATTACAAGTGAACAAGGCGGATGGGATGTTAAAAGAGATGGAGCTNTAATAGCCTCTGCAAACTTTGAAAATAAAAAAGATGCAATTGAATATGCAGAAAAAGAAGGAAAACGCTACAATGTTGAAGTGTTCATCCATGGAAAAGATGGTAAAATCCAAAGAAGAGAAGTTTTTGGAACAAAATTAAATCCACTATAAAAACATACCCAATTAAGGGTTTTTTTTAAGATAACATTAAACTAAGCAGTAAATTAACACACAACCAAAGAGTTGCAAGTAAATTTTTAACATTATTCGAAATATTCTTTTATCTGTAAAAATTAATAGTCAATATTCTAGATTGTATTTAAATTCCCAGATAAACTTACCCGTGTGTTCACAACCCGTAAGGTGCTCTATTTCATGAGAAACCCCATATGCTGCTGATCCTTCAAAGTTAATGGGTCCATTTATTCTTTTAAGAGTTATGACCATTGCCTTTGGGTTTAACTCTGCTTGAATAATGTTTTCTGCGTCAAGCTTAACATAAAAGGGTCTTTCCACTAGCTCACGTTCGTTTTTACTACCACATTTTTCCAGTCTCAAGATTTTGCCCTTTGTGGATATAACCTGAGGATTAACAAATAGAGTAACTCTCTCCAGAGTATAACCCTCACATTTTTCCTCATTGTAACGAGTAATTTTCTCTTTAACAGCCATAGCAGCTAAATCTCTCGTTTTAAAACTCCAATCACCCCCAAACTTAAGTGAAAACAAAACAGGGATGAATGCGTCGGGTTGGATGTTTAGCTCTTTAATAACCTTTTTCTCAGCCAAGTTAAATGAAAGCTGTTTTTTTAGTTTATCATAATCAAATTTTTTGTAATCTGAATTTTCCAATAATAATCACCACTTACACCCATAATCATAACTAATTCAACCAAATGAAAAATAGAATAAAAAGAGAATAAGTAAAAAAAAAA
>JGI24709J26583_10000665_pt1 | contig 29360 bp, 26 predicted proteins | sample BioPla2DNA1_FD_26583 | JGI IMG/M metagenome (IMG submission 26583) | reverse complement strand
TTAGATGACTAATATCTGTTAAAATAATGTAATATTTAGTAGAAGTGTATTATTTGCTGATTTTATTAGCACTGAATGGAAGGATTTATATGTTAATTCGAGACTGTTCAGGCGGTATAGTTTTTTGCAGAGATCAAGTTTTATTGATTCAAAACGAAAAAGAAGAATGGAGCTTTCCGAAAGGTGTTATTCGTGGTGATAATGAAGCGGATGACATTGCAATTTGGCGTGTCAAAGACGAAAGTGGAGTTGATGCGAGAATCATTGCTTTAGCAGGAAAAACCAGTTATGAATTCTATTCTATAACCAGAAAAAAACCGGTTGCCAACCGAATAAAATGGTACATCATGGTTTGCGATGATGTGAAAGCTACGCCGAATACGGAACAGGGATTTCTTGCCGCCGAATTTTTTCCGATTGATGAAGCGATCAAAACAGTAACCTACAGTCAAGACAGATCTTTGTTAATCTTAGCCAGTCAAAAATACAAAGAACTGAATGAGGGTTTTGATGAGTTCTGATTTCCGATCAATTAAGAAATATGCAGAGATAGAATTTGAAGAAAAGAGATCCCGTTTTATCGGAATTGCCAAACCGCTGGAAAATCCTGCTGAAGCGGAAGAGTTTATTGCAGAGCAAAGATCACGGTTTCCGGATGCTACACATCATGTTTATGCCTGGATTCTCAATAAGCCTCAACATTTGCAACGCTATTCCGATGACGGCGAACCTCAAGGCACAGCCGGTTTGCCTGTCTTGGACGTTTTACAAAAACAAAATTTAGTTCAGGCCGGCATAGTTGTGATTCGCTATTTCGGTGGAGTGAAACTCGGTGCAGGCGGATTGGTCAGAGCTTACAGTAAATCAGCATCTTTGGCGATAGAGACGGCGGAACCGATAATTTGGCTGACCCATCGCATGTACAAATTAAGATGTGATTACTCAAATGCTGAAAGAGTACGATTTCAATTAAATCAATTGAAGTATAATCAAACCGATCCGGAATATACAGTGGATGTAAGCTGGGAAGTTGCAGTCAGACCGGAAAATGAAGAAAGTTTTATTATATTATTGAAAGACTTAACCAGCGATAATATTAATTATCAGAGAGGGAAACTGCAATTATTTCCCTCAGCAATTAGTAAAGATTAGAAATAATATTTAATTTTATAATTGATAATGTGATGCAAATTAGACAGTATGTTTGGAGGATATATGGCAGGTCATTCTAAATGGAATAACATTAAACGCAGAAAAGAAGCAGTCGATGCGAAAAGAGGTAAAATTTTCACCAAGATCGGACGTGAAATTTCCGTAGCGGTAAAAGAAGGAGGTCCTGATCCCGCTATGAATTTTGCCTTGCAATCAGCAATTGAGCGGGCTCGTTCCTATAATATGCCGAATGATAATATCAAACGCTCAATCGAAAATGCTTCGGGTGCAGGCGGAGGTTCTGATTATACGGAAATTACGTATGAAGGTTACGGTGCAGGCGGAGTTGCCGTAATGGTCAGAGCTCTGACCGATAATCGCAATCGTACGGCCGGTGAAGTACGTCATCTTTTTGAAAAATTCGGAGGCAATCTGGGCAAGGATGGCAGTGTTGCTTTTCAATTTGAAACAAGAGGCAGTTTAATTTTGGCCAAAGTTACATATCCCGATGAAGATCAAGTAATGATGGATGCTTTAGACGCAGGCTGCGAAGATGTGGAAATTTCAGATGATTTTTATGAAGTAATAACAGCACCGAACAATTATCACCGGGTGATGCAGACTTTATCTAAAGCCGGATATAATTTTGAAGATGTTTCTTTAGGACCTGAACCGATTACTTTTGTAGAATTAACCGAATCAGAACAAATTGAAAAAGTAGAGAAGTTAATCGAAAACCTGGAAGACATCGATGATGTTCAAGATGTATACCATAATTTGGCAGAAACAGAATAAGATAAATAAACAAAATAATTGAGATGTTTGATTTTTTATTTGGTAAACGCAGAAAAAATCGGGAAGAAAGAAAAGCTGAACGCGAAACTAAGCGAAGGCGTATTTTGGAGATTCCGAAACCGGACGGTGACGTGCCTCTTCGTCCCGGAAAATTGATTTTTAATCCTTTCGGAAGATTTGCGGAAGCTGTAAAAACAACGGTACAGGAAGCAAATTTAAGGGATAAAATCGAAACGGAGCAGGATGAGCGGGAATTTCTGTCGCAAATTGCAGTTGTTGCATTTATCGGAACATCAGGAACGGGCAAGAGCACCAGGGCTTTATCGATAGCTGCAGAACATAAAATTCAATATCTTATTGATGACGGATTATTGATTCACGGAAGTAACATTGTTGCCGGAACTTCTGCCAAAACTGCGGATACACAATTGGAATCTGTTCGCCAAGCCTTATTCATGGACCCGACCAGAGCTGCTAATATGCGACGGGCCTTATTGGATGAAAACCCTCCGATTGTGATGATTCTCGGTACATCGGACAGAATGTTGAAAAAAATATGTGATAATTTGTGGTTAAATCAACCATCAATGTTAATCAGGATTGAAGATGTAACGACGGAAGAAGAACGCCAGATTGCCAGAACAACCAGATTGTCTGCCGGCACTCATACGATTCCGGTGCCGAGCATGGAAATTAAACATGATTTTTCCGGTTATTTTTTAGAGCCATGGCAAAAATTAAAAAGAAGATGGGATCGTTCTGCTGATCGTATCGACTATTCACTCGACGGAGAAAAAACAGTTGTCAGACCGACCTTTTCCACGATAGGGAATTACTCAATATCGGATGAAGCTTTGGCGATGTTAGTTGAGCAAATCTTAATTCGTTTAAAGGGAATTTCGGACCTGACAGAATTTATGGTATTTAAAGAAGCTTATGGTGCAATTTTCAATTTGGGAGTTTCATTGTATTATGGATATAATGCCCAGGAAATATTAAGTCAAGCGCAGAGCAGTTTGAATAAAGATGTGGAACACTATACGGCAATCAATGTCTTGGCAATCAATATTCGTGCTACACGCTTGGTACACAAATAAGAGGGGAGCTCGAGAAATGACTAATTATACTTTTGATCGAAACTCAGACAACTATTCCGATGAGTATCAATCAGACAAACAAACATCCGATCGGTATGCAGAAGCTGCCAGACAAGCAAATTTGCAGAATCAAATCAACTTTGATCCCGATTATCGCAGAGTTGAATTTGAACAGGCTGATTATGCTGATTATAATGAACAGAATGAAGATATTTTAGCAAGAGAAGAAGCCTTCCGTGCCAGTCTTGCCGGAGCCGGTTATAACGGTCAAAGACCTGTTCAAAATCAAGGTTCTCAAGATTTAGATGAATTAAATGAAATGGAACAAACAAATCCTTATGGTGCCGGAGGAAGCGTTGAACGTTCAGGCAGAGCTGAGCAGTTGCAACCCAGACGAACAGCAGGTCCTGAATCTGCTCGTGCTCGCAGACCGCAACGTAAAAGTACCGGACCGGCTCGTGATATTGTCAGCGGTTTATTACAAGCCTTGGTTTTATCTTTTTCCAAAAGACCGATGCAGGCTTTCCATTTGAACTTACATTGGGGCAGTTTGGGTATTTTGACTTTACTGAATGTTTTATTTGTAGCCGGATTAAATACAGTGGTTATCAATAAACTTTTGAAGGCGGCATTGGGTGGTGTAAGCTCGCTGGTTCCGGGAAATACCGGTTTTGGTCTGGGCAAAGTTTTCTATATGTCCTTATTGAGTCAATTGGCTACATTGATTGCAATTATTCTGATGATACTTTTCCTGACATTGATTTTAGGCAGTGAGAAAAAGCCGTTTAAGCAGTATGTACAGACAGCGACCCTCTCTACTTTACCGTACACTTTTGTTTTATTTATTGCTTTGATAGTTTCTTTTTTCCTGCCGCAAATAGGTATGATCTTGGCATTCACCGGAAAAATACTTGCTTTTATCTATTTGTATGCCGGATTCCAAAAAGGACATCCGACTAAGAGAAACAGTCCGTTCTGGTTTTTTGTATTATTGATAGCTGCTGTATTGGTTATCCAATATTTATTTATCGGATGGACTATATCCTGATAAAAAAGACTTATGAAGTTTTTTCATTTGGCAGACTTACATTTAGGGAGAACCTTACATAAATATTCCTTAATTGAGGATCAAAAATACTTTCTGGATTTTGTGATCGAGCAAACAGATCAATATAATCCGGATGCAATTGTGATTGCCGGCGATATTTATGATCGGGCAATTCCCTCTGCAGAAGCAACTCAATTATTTGATTATTTTTTGACGGAATTGAGTAAGCGAGATTGTTTGTTGCTGATTATCTCGGGCAATCATGACTCGGCAACCAGACTGAGTTATGCCCGAGATTTTTTTCGGGAATTTAACATCTATATTGCAACCGAAGCCAAGGAACAGGCAGAAACAATAGCTTTAACTTCAGATCAAACATATTATTTCCATTTGATTCCTTTTTTTAAGCCCGCAACTATTAAAAATATATATCCGGAAGCTGAGATTGAGACTTATTCACAAGCTCTGACACAAATAATAAGCTCAATTGATTTGTCTTTATCCGGCAAACATATACTGGTAGCACATCAATTTTTTGTCAATCAATCCGGTGCAGCTATAGTATCAGATTCAGAACAGTTATCTGTCGGCGGTTTGGATCAAATACAGGCTGAATTGGTTAAAGATTTTGACTATGTGGCTTTAGGACATTTACATCAACCCCATCATGTACAGTATGAAAATATCAGATATAGCGGATCGCCTTTAGTCTATTCAGCATCGGAATTAGCCCGGCCAAAGTTTTTAAGCATGATTGAAATGAATGGTGATCCGGGATTCAAATTACATAAAATTCCTTTTGAGCCTTTACATCCTGTGTGTTTAATAGAAGGGAATTTTACTGATTTAATTAACTCAGCCAGAGAAAATCCGAGTGAAGATTATGTTTATATCAGTTTATCGGACTACGAACCGATCCCGGATTTGGCGATACGCTTCAAGAGATTTTATCCCAGACTTTTGGAAGTCAGAACACCTCATTTTAATCGTTCAGCAGATAGTTTCAATGCTTTGAGCACGGCTCCGAGTGAATTGAGTATCAGCCAGCTTTTTGCCTTGTTTCATGAAGAAGAAACGGGTAAAGCGATTTCTGATACTGATCAGAAAATCATTCGGAAACTTGAAGAAAAGGTGGAGTAATATGAAACCGATCAGACTTTGTTTAGCGGCATTCGGACCTTTTGCGGATGAAATTGAAATTGATTTTCAACCGTATCAAAACGGTTTGTTTTTAATTTCCGGTGATACAGGTTCCGGCAAAACGACAATTTTTGATGCTTTTATGTTCGCTCTCTACGGGGATACGACTCAGTCTGAACGTGATGCAGGGCAAATGCGCAGTGATTTTGCTTCTCCCGATACCAAGACTTATGTTGAATTGGATTTTCAGGTTAAAGATCAAATATACAAAATAAGACGTGAGCCGTCATACTTGCGTCCGAAAATTCGCGGTGAGGGTATGGCAACTAACCCGAGCAAGGTTGAAATGACTTTGCCGAACGGTAAAGTTTTGACTTTACAAAAAGAAGTCAAAGACAAAGTTGAATCACTTTTAGGCTTGGATGCTGATCAGTTCAAGCAAACCGGACTGTTGCCGCAAGGTGATTTCAAACAATTGTTGTCTTCGGATCAAGCGCAACGAGAACAAATTTTTCGTAAAATTTTTAATACTAAAAAAATTATCGAATTTCAAGATTTACTAAAACTGGAAGCCGTAAATTCAGCCCGGATCAGAGATCTTAAACAGAGAGATTTAACTCAAGCAATTCATCATATAGAATGGTTTCCCGACATGGGAAAAGCCGACATTACGGAGAACCCGGATTTGCTGAAGTTTTTAGAAAAATCGAAATTACCGAAGTTTATAACAAACACGGACTTAAACGAATTAGATGAATTGGCGTCACATATAAATCAAGGTGAACTAAGTTTTTTGCAGCAATTTTTTGTACAATTTCAAACTTATATAGCGGATTTGAAAAACTGTCAGCGTGGACTTGATTTAATCAATCAAGAATTAAATGCTTCAAAAAATAAAAAGCAGGAAGCATATCAAAAGGCACTCGAATTGAGCCGGATTTTTGATGAATCAGAGTTGAAAAATAAAGAATTGGCCGATTTGGAAGCAGTATTAACTGAAATGGAAGCCAGAAAAGAGTCCTGTGAAATTTTTAAATTTGTGGCATTAAATATTGCCGGCCTATACAGTCAATGGAAGAATAATCAAAAATCGCTGGCTGACAAAAAGGGTTCACTTGAAAAAAATGAACAAGGTTTAGATCAAGTTACCAACAATTTGACAAATGCCGAAAAGGAATATCTGGCTTGGCAATCCAAGGCACAAGATCTGGAGGCCGAATCTATTTCTCTCAACAAATTAAAAGAAGAATTGTCTGTTTATGAGGACTCTGAAAAAATCAAGCTTGAATTGAATGTTTTTGAGAATAAACAAGCGGAACTGACACGTCAAAAAGAAGAATTGGAACAATTGAAGCAGGACTTGGCGAAACGAAAACAACAGTTGGAGCAACAAATTGCAGAGCTGAAAGAAATTGAATCGCAAAACAGCAAATTACTGATCGAACAAAGTAATTTGCAAGCCGTTTACGATAAGCAAACTGATAATCTGGAAAGTTGGCAATTTCTACGTGATCAATTGACGGAAATAGACAGTTTGGCTATTCAATATGATAATGTTGTTGAGAAGCTTAAGCAGGCAGAGCAGGACTTTGTTTCATATAGTGCATTGGAAAAACAACAAGTTGCCGCTTTTTTAGCAAAGGATTTAACAGAAGGAACGCCATGTCCGGTTTGCGGACAAACCCATCATCTGAAATTAGCCGAATTCGATCAAAATTTTTCTGAAGATATTCTTCAGGAAAAAGAGAAGTGTTTTATTCAACTGCAAAATCAGAGTACAAATCTGAAAATTGAACTCGGCGGCATTAAATCCGGTCATGCTCAACTTTTGGCAACTCTGGAAAAAAGTTTTGCCGCTGAACATCAACAATCACGATTTGATTTGTCATCCGATCTGAAATATCAGGAATATCAAGCAGCAACAGATGAGTTGTTCCGTTGTCTTTCGGAAATCTCGGAAACAATCAAAACACAAACAGAACAGCTGAAAGCAGTTCCTCAGTCACAGGAATCACTTTTGAATAATGAAGTTCAAATATCGAATAACTTAGCTGATATCCAAAAAGTTGACGACAGATTAAATACTAATTTATTAGATCGAACCAAACTAAGTACGAAATTGGAAAACTTAAAGCAGAATTTGCAATATAAAAACCTGCAACAAGCAGAACAAGCTTTTGAACGATCGAATTCTGCCTATCAGGCGAAAATCAAAGCACGACAAGCTGCCACGGATTTTTATAATCAACTGTTACGTGAACAGAGCAGCTTTGATTCAGCAATCAAACAGATCAAGAGTGATATTGATGTTTTGGAGAAACAACAAACTGAATTGGCAGCGGAAATAACTGAGAAATCTGCTCAAAAAGGCATTAAATTTTCTGATGTAAATCAATATATTTGGTCACCGGATCGATTAAATCAAGAAGAAGCCGCAATCAATGAATATTTCACTCAATTACAAAATTTGCGTCAAAATGTATGTGAATTAGCTGCGAAAATTCAAAATCAAACCAAACCGGATTTAGCTGAAATCAGCACTGAATTACAACAAGTGGAACAGGTTCTGCAAGAATTAAGAACAAAACTGATTTCGCTCGGTCTTGTAATAGAAAAAAATGTTTCCCTGGCAGAACAATTTTCTGCAGATATGCAAGATTATCAGCAGTTTGCGCAAAAAGCTACGGAACTGTCATATTTATCCGGTTTGGCAAACGGCTTGACAGGCGCCGGCAGACGGACATTTGAAGCATTTGTTCAATCATATTATTTTCAGAGAATGCTCGAAGCAAGCAATATCCGTCTGGCGACAATGAGCCATGGCAGATACTATTTGGATCGCAAAGAAGAAATATCCGACAGACGCAAAAGAGGCGGTCTTGAATTCGAGATTTTCGACACATATACAGGAAAAGCCCGACCGGCAACAACTCTTTCCGGTGGTGAAAGTTTCATAACGGCTTTAGCTTTGGCTTTAGGATTATCTGATACGGTTCAACAAATGCAGGGTGGCGTTGAAATTGAAACTTTATTCATTGATGAAGGCTTCGGTTCTTTGGATAACGATGCATTGGAACAAGCGATTCGTGCTTTGGAAGAATTGAGTGAAGGTGATCGGATGATCGGGATTATTTCTCATGTACCGGATTTACAAGAAAGAATCGATCCGCAGATCCGAGTAAAGAGCAGCAATCAAGGCAGCACCATCATTTGCAGATGATCTTGTGTTTGATGTTTCTTTTGACCCTTTTTTATATGTTTTATTAGTTTAGTTTCTCTATAAAATAATTGCGAAAAAACAACAAACTTAATTATTCTGTACCTTGTATACTTTCTTTTAATCTTGTAATTTCCTGCAAGGTGCTTTCAATACCTTCCCGGTCTTCAGCTAATTTGAAATTTTCATAGCTTTTGCGTAAATAACCGAGAGCTTCTTTGTGCCGATTGACAGTTATGCTTAGATTTCCCAAAGCTCTGGCAGCTAAGCCTACCCCATGGTAATTAGCTTCGGTTTCAGCAAATACCAATGCATGCTCAAAATACATTTTAGCATCAACAAAATCACCGGCTAACATTTTCACGTCACCTTGTTCATAAAAATTGTAAGAAAGATCAGAATAATACGAAGGCATCAAGGAACTGCATTTTCTTAACTCATCTCGGAATAATTCGGTAGCGTTATCAAAGTCTCCTCTCAATTTCGCAAGAATTCCCAATTGATGTAAAGCTTGTGCCTGTCTGTATAAATCTTCAGTTTTTTCGCCGATTAGCAAAGCGTTCTCCATATCATGCTGTGCTTCATCATAATTATTTAAATTCATTTTGATGATGCCTTTATTCAAAGCAATTTGGAACTTATGACTATTGCCCAACCTTTTTTCTTCACTAAGTGCATTGAATTCTGCAAGAGCTTCTTCAAAATTTTTTTCCTCAAACAATTGATGAGCAGCATCAATTCGATCTTTAATCATTTCCATAACAATCATCCTTGAACTTTTTTTGCTTATGAGCAACTTAAATCATCTGAAATTCTTATCTCGAATCTTAAATTATGTAGTGCTATTAGTTTACAAAATCCTCGAATTACAAGCAAATTTTGTTCTAAGTAAAATTAAAATCTTACTTCAAGAAAACAAAATGTAGAAAAATATTGATATATTTCAGTCAAATTATTATTGTTAGATTGTAAAATTTGTGATAAACTTTCCAACATAATAATAGACAAGTTGCACATGTATTTTGTTAAATATATTTAAAACATAAATAACAAACACAAAAAACGAATAGATAAAGATACATGGTATATCATTTTATTTATGAATAGCAGCGGGAAGTGTAGGTGAATCAGATGTCTGTTGAAACAAATTTAAAGCAGTTGTTTTCATTAGAAAACAAAGTGATTATGATGACAGGTGCAGCAGGTGGCATAGGTCGTGCGATTTCTAAAAGTATGGCCTCTGTAGGGGCACAAATGTGTAATTGTGATATAAGTATTGAAAATCTGTCAGAATTAGAAAACGAGATTAAACAAAACGGCAATGAAGCCGAATCCTATCAGTTAGATGTAACAAATATCCAAAACATAAAAAACGTTGTTGAACAAATCATTCAAAAATTTGGCAAAATAGATGTTTTGATTAATGTTGCCGGCATAAACAAACGAGAAGGATTGTTAGATGTCGCGGAAGATACTTTCGACAAAATTGTGAATGTAAATTTAAAAGGATTATATTTCATTTGTCAAGAAGTAGCCAAGTACATGATAAAAGAGAAGAATGGTAATATTATTAATATCGGATCTTACAATGCAACTGCAATGTTGGGCGGATGCAGTGTCTATGGAGCAACCAAAAGCGGTGTAATTGCTATCACTCGTTCTCTTGCGATAGAGCTTGCAGAGTGGGGAATTCGAGCTAATGCGATTTCTCCCGGTCATGTATTAACCCCTTTAACTCAAGTAACATGGGATCACCCCACAAGAGGGAATTATTTGAGTGATCGGATAGCGATGAGAAGACCTTGCGATCCTGAAGAACTTGTTGGATTGGCGATAATGCTGGCATCAGATTCTTCCGGCTATATTTCCGGAACCAATATAGATATAGATGGAGGATGTCTGGCAGGAGGTTCGCCTTGGGATTTTGATTCGGAATATAGAAATTATGATTTTTATAAATGATGTTAGTTTATAAAAGCCGGTTAATAAATCGAGCTTTAATAATAAAGAAAAGAGGGAGAAAATGAAAAAGATTTTATGTTTACTTGTTACACTGATCATGATTTTTTCAATCGTAGCATGTGGTGACAAAAAAGAAGATGATTCAGCAAAAGACGATGACAAAGAAGCTGTTGATGACAAAGCTGATGATGAGAAAGATGATTCTGCTCCATCCGGTGACACATTCTTGATAGGTGTTTACACACAAATGTCAGGAAATAACGCAGAGCCGGGCATGAATGCAAAAAACGGTATTGACTTAGCTGTTAAAAAAGTTAATGAAGAAGGTGGTTTTAACGGACAACAAGTAGCAGTAGAATATTATGATACTACGGGATCTACAGAAGAAGCTGTTAAAGTAGTTCAAAGAATTATTTCAGAAGGTAACGTAAATGCCATTATCGGTTCTGTCAATTCTAACGAAGTTTCAGCTTGTATCTCGTATATAAATGATGCTAAAATCTACAACTTCGGTTTGGGTACATCTGCTGTTTGGATGGAAGATGACAGTATGATTTATACATTCAGAGCATCTGCAAATAACAACCGTGTTGCTCCGCCTAATGTTGACATGTACAAAAAGTTAGGCATTGAAAGAGTAGCAATTATTTCAGGTACTGACGATACAGGTAAAGCAACAGCTGATGCATTCGAAACAGCATGTAAAGAAGGTGGTTTAGAAGTTGTTGAACGTCAAGAATGCGACCGTACAGACACGGACTTCTCCGGTCAGATTACTCAGATTCTTAACGCAAAACCGCAAATTGTATTTGAGTCTTTAATTGGCGACACTTTCGGTCCTTTCACAAAGCAATTAAGAAACATGGGCTATGAAGGATTAATCGGTTGTAAAGAATGTTTCTCACCTGCTTATGCAGAAGTTGCCGGTTGGGAAAATGCCTCTTACGTAACATTTGTATATCCGTATGTAACATATAGTGATATTTCTGAATGTGATATTCCTTATATGACAACTTTCTTAGAAGCATATCAAGAAGCATATGACAGTTTGCCTACACATGAAGCTGCATACCGTGGTTATGACACTGTAATGGCAATGTGGGAAGCATCAAAAGTTGCCGGTAAAAACGATAGTGAATCCTTAAGAGAAGCTATGAATGAAGTTACCCTGGAAGGTCTGGGCGGAACCCTTGACTATACCAAAGGTGATCGTGAAGGATATTCATCATTCTATGAATTTATCCTGATTGATAAAGTAAATTACACTCTGGATAACTGGTTATCATCCGGCGGTCAAGAAATCATTGATGATATGATTGCACAATAAGTATAAAACAACAAGATTTTGTCAGCTCTAAGGTTTGCTAAAAGCCTTAGAGCTGAATCTATATTGTTATCAAATTTTTAATATGTTGTTGAGATTCTATTTAAAATTTGATTGGATTAAGTAGGAGGTGTAGTTTGTTTCAAGTTCTATTAATTAACGGTCTGATTCTCGGGGGCGTATACGCCCTGATAGCCTTGGGTTACAGCCTGATATATAAGGCGTCCGGTCTCTTGAACTTTGCTCAGGGAGACTTTATTACCTTTGGTGCTTTTATGGGATATTTCTTTTACGACACATTGAAGCTGCCATTCGTTGTGGCAATGCTGCTGACATTCCTGGTAGCGTTTGTTTTAGGGATGTTCTTAGAAAAATTTGTAATTCGAATTCTTTTAAGTAAAGGTGTCATAGCGATATATATTGTTTTGGCAACAATTGCTGTATCTTTTATTATCCAAAATGCTATGCAAATGCTTTTTGGAACGACAACATTGAGATTTCCGCCGGTATTTTCCAAAGGCACATGGAAGATTTTAGGAATTAATGCTCAATCAGAAGCCTGGTTTTGTTTGTTTGTCTCGTTGTTATTAATGGTAGTGTTACACTTCTTTGTAACAAAGACTAAGTTCGGAACGGCAATGCGTGGTGCTGCAATGGATGCTAAAGCTGCAGAATCATGTGGTATTAACACTTCACTTACAACCGGTGTAACTTGGGGTATATCAGCTGCGATAGCAGGACTGGGCGGTATTCTTATTGGCCCGATGTACGGAGTATTCACAACAATCGGAGCAAACCTTGGTCGAAAAGGTTTCGGCGGTGCTGTTATCGGCGGATACGGAAACATGTACGGCGCGATGATTGGTGGTATGCTTCTCGGATTAGTTGAAACTTTTGTTGCGGGATACTGGATGGGAACATACAAAAACATGATAGCTTATATAGTACTTCTATTATTCTTGTTTGTTAAACCTACAGGTATTACAAACGAAAAAGCAATTAAAGACGTTTAAGGTATAGGAGGAAATATTTGTGAATTCTATAAAAAATAAAAATATACCCAAGTATCTTATATATACTGTATTGATTTTAGCATTACCGTTTCTTATACAAATGATTTCAGGAACAACATATTTAGTAATGATTCTATGTATTTCTTTGTTGTATATGATTGCGGTTACAGGGTTAGATCTTTTGTTTGGATATAGTGGACAAATTTCGATGGGACATGCAGCTTTCTTTACAATTGGTGCATATACTACAGGCTTGTTAAATCACTATTTCGATATGCCGTTATGGTTAACAATTCCTATCGGATGTATACTACCGACGATAATCGGTACGATTTTGGCGATTCCTGCGTCAAAACTTAAATTTCACTTTTTATCCCTGGCAACGATTGCATTCGGAGAAATTACGTATTATTTCTTATATACTTCTCCGGGCGGCTTTACCTTTGATTTCAAAGGAATCGGTGCGAAACCTATTAGTTTCTTGGGTCAGAATTATATAAAATGGTACTTTTTCTTATTAGTTATAACAATAATAGTATTTGTTTTTAAGACATACTTGGTAAATTCGAAAGTAGGCAGGAACTTTATCGCAATAAGAGAAAACACACATGCTGCGGACGGTATGGGTATAAATGTAAGAAAGTATAAAGTAATTGCTTTTACAGTCAGTGCTTTTTTAACAGGTCTTGCAGGTTCAATATACGTTCACTTTATTCAGTATATTAGCCCGGAGTCTGCTCAGCAAAAACAATCTGTTTTATTTTTAACGATGCTTCTATTCGGCGGTACTACTTCTATTCCGGGTACAATAATTGGTGTTTTATTTATTGAATTTTTATTAGAACTCATTAGACCGCTGCAAGAATATCAAATGTTAATTTATGGTATTATGTTGTTAGTCGTTGTAGTAGCTTTACCGGGCGGTATTTATGGTGGCTTCAAAGATTTAGCAGCTAAAATCAGAGGCAGAAAAAAAGCGGGTACTGATAAAACAGATGGAAAGGCTAATGCAGGGTGATGTTCTATGATTGAAACAAGAAATGTAACAGTTCGATTCGGCGGTTTAACAGCAGTTAATGACGTATCTATCAAGTTACTTCCTAATAAAATAAATTCGCTGATTGGTCCTAACGGTGCAGGTAAAACTACTTTCTTCAATGCAATCAGTGGTGTTATCGAACCGGACGAAGGTGAAATTATCTTCAAAGGAGAACATATCGAGAAGAAAAAGGGATATCAAATTTGTGCTGCCGGAATATCGAGAACATACCAGATTATAAATCTTTTCTGGCAAATGTCAGTAATTGAAAATGTTATGGTAGGGATGACGACAAAACTGAAGTCAAACTTCTGGCAGTCTCTTTTCAGTACCAAATTTGAGAAAAATGAAGAAAAAGAAGCCTATGAGAAAGCGATGGAGTACTTACGCTTTGTTGGTTTAGAAGATTATGCTCATGCAAGATCTTCAAGTTTATCTTATGGTAATCAACGATTGTTAGAGATTGTAAGAGCGATGGCCAGCGGAGCTGAGCTATTACTTCTGGATGAGCCGGCTGCAGGAATGAATTCAACAGAAAAAAGAGAGTTAGACGTTTTGTTGGAAAGAATACTTGACAGAGGCATTACGATTTTATTGGTAGAACATGATATGAAATTAGTTATGAATGTTTCAGACTATATTTTTGTAATGTACCATGGCGCATTACTGGCAGAAGGCGTTCCTGAAGAAATTCAAGCAAATCCGGAAGTCATTGAAGCATACCTTGGAGGTGACGAATAATGGCACCATTATTAGAATTAATAGGTTTTCAATATTATTATGGAAATATTCGAGCAGTAAGTGATGTAAATTTATACATTAACGAAGGCGAAATGGTTTGTATTATTGGTGCCAATGGTGCCGGAAAAACAACTGTCTTGCAATCAATTTCCGGATTAACTGATCGTTCAGGTGTCCGGGGAGTGATAATGTTTGAAGGCAAAGAAATTCAACAATTAAAAGGAAATAGAGTTGCTGCCCTGGGGATTGCACAATCTTTAGAAGGACGGCATGTTTTCCCGGGTTTATCAGTTGAAGAAAATCTGCACATGGGGGCTTTTCTGAGAAAAGACCAAAAGGGAATAAATGAAAGCAAAGAAAGAGTATTCGCCAGATTTCCGCGTCTGTTAGAGAGAAGAACGCAACTGGCAGGTACGTTATCAGGTGGTGAACAGGAAATGCTGGCAATGGGTCGTTGCTTAATGCAAAATCCGAAATTGTTACTGCTTGATGAACCTTCCATGGGACTTGCACCGTTAATTGTTAAAGAAATTTTTGAAGCGGTTGTTGAACTTAATAAAGAGGGTACAACAATCTTATTTGTTGAGCAAAATTCAAAGATTGCACTTGAAACAGCTCATCGCGGTTATGTTATGCAAACAGGTGAGATCACCATGAGTGATACAGCTGAGAACTTGTTAAATGATGAAGGTGTCAAGAAAGCATATCTTGGCGTTTAAATGAATGTTGTAGAAATTATAATAAAAAGAAGCATTTAGTTTAATCTAAACTATTATTGTTATGCCTTAGATTGTTATAATTAAGGAGCATCTTTTGCAGTGTCTAAATTTAAATATGGTATTCAAATTTCTGTTGATGAAGTGAGTGAAAGAACTCCTTCTATTTTAAGAGGAACTTTTGAAGAGTGTGCACAAAAAGCCAAATCTATCGGTTATGACGGAGTTGAGTTGTTTATGCACACTCCCTATAAAAAAGATCCGCACCTGTTCAAGAGTATTGCAGCTCAATATGAATTGGATATTACTTGTATTTGCACAGGAATGGAATATTTACTTTACAATCTGAATCTCACATCCGATGATAAAGCAGTACGTACCGCAGCCGTAAGTAAATTAAAAGAACATATCGATTTTGCGGAGATTATAGGCAGCCTTGTTTGTATCGGAACAATGAGAGGACAAATACCCGGTTCTGAATATCTTCAATTACATTACAGAAGATTAGAGGAAGGCTTGATCGAACTGTCAGAATATGCTCAAAGTAAAAATGTTAAGTTAGTAGTAGAAGACAATCCGCAGTACGTGTCGAATTTTTTAAATTCGGCTGATGAAGTCGGTAATTTTGTGCGAGCTCTAAATTTAGAAAATGTAGGATTACATTTAGATACTCACTGTATGGCAATGGAAGATGATAATATCGAGAAATCTTTAGAAAAATTTAGCGATATTCTGACTTATCTTCATTATTCCGATGCAAACAGAGGATATCCCGGATCCTGCAGCATTGATTTTCTGGCGATCGCCAAAACATTAATGGATATAGATTATCAAGGTTACATTACTCTGGAATGTCAACCGTATCCAAACAGCGAAGAGTGTGCCCGAAGAGGTCTGCAATATGTCAAAGCCATTGAGCAGGCGGCAACTATAAAAAGAATGCCGTTAAAGGATACTTTATATAAAAAACATAAAAAGTGATAAACTTATTATAATATAATTTATTTTTTGGGAGGAAATAAAAATGTTTGATTTAACTGGAAAAGTGGCATTTGTAACAGGAGCCGCAGGAGGAATAGGTAAAGTTGTATCAATTTACCTGGCAAAGCAAGGTGCTAAAATTGCTTTAGCAGATATTTCCGAAGAAAAATTGAAAGAAGTATCTGATGAGATCAATAATAATAACGGCGAGAGTATGTATGTGACAATGGATGTCAGAAGTAATGACAGTATAGAAAAAGCCGTGAAAGCTGCTGCAGACAAATTGGGCGGCATTGATATTTTAGTAAATAGTGCAGGAATTCTGGGTACGTTAAGTATCGAAGAAATGGAAAGAGACGGTGAATGGAATCGTGTATTGGATGTAAATCTGACAGGTGCGTTCTTCGTCAGCCAGTATGCTCTTCCATATTTAAAAGAAAGTTCCGCAGGTCGTATAATCAATATTTCTTCCATTTCCGGCAGGAATGGCGGATTTGAAGGTTCGATGGCTTATGTTGCTTCCAAGGGCGGCATGGTTGCCATAACCAGAGGTATGGCGCGTCACCTCGCTCCTTATGGCATTACCGTTAATGCTGTATGTCCTGCAACTACAGCAACCGATATGATTGACGGATACACTCCGGAGAGAGTGGCAAATCAACTGAAACATATATTATTAGGTCGTTTAGGCAAGCCGGAAGAAATGGCTGCAGCAGTTTGCTATTTGGCATCTGATGAAGCCGGTTTTACAACAGGGTTAATGTTTGATGTTAATGGTGGTGCATATTTTGGCTAAGCCAATCTAAATATATTCAAAATATTTTTAAAGTAAAAATATAATAAAAAATTATAGGAGAGTGATTATGTTAGATCTTAAAAATAAATCTGTAATTATTACAGGCGCTGCAAAAGGTATCGGCAGAGGAATAGCAGAATGTTTTGCACAATATGGTGCTAAACTTATCATAGCTGATATTCTTGGTGATGAAGCAAAGGCAACTGCAAAAGAAATTGCTGATGAATTTGGCGTTGTTACTGAAGGATATGAAATAGATTTGTGTGATGATGCTCAAGTAGAAGCAATGATGGAATATGTTTACGAAAAATATGACGGCATTGATATTCTCATTAATAATGCAGGTATTCAAATTCGTGAATGGGCAATTGATTTTGAAACAGAAAAACTGGATAAAGTATTTAACTTAAATTTACGTTCTTATTATATCTGCTCAAGAGTTGCAGCCAGATATATGATAAAAGACGGAAAAGGTACAATTGTTAATATTTCCTCCGGTAATTCAACTGAATTTACTTCCAAACGTTCACCGTACAATATTTCAAAAGCCGGTGTTAATGCTTTAACCGCAACGTTGGGTGTTGAATGGGGTCGCTTCAATGTCAGAATCAACGCAGTGGCTCCCGGTTATCTGGCAACAGACATGGTAAAACAGGGTATCGCTGATGGAATCATTGATATCGACAATATTATGCAGATTATTCCGATGAAGAGATTACAAAAAATAGAAGAAGTTGCAAATGCCGTTGTATTCTTAGCTTCAGATTTGGCAAGCGGAATTACAGGCCAGACATTGTTTGTCGATGGCGGATGGAGTAAATGCGGCTTACCTGAAGGTAAAGATGAACCTTAAAGAAATCATACTGCTTAAATAAATATATATATATCATATCGAAATAATATCGATAATCCTGAAATTCAGATTAGTTTAGAATCATGAAATTCAGATTAGTTTAGGAGTGAAAAATGAACAAAGAGAAAGATATCAATAAACTCAAAATTCTTGCTGCAAACATTCGTAAAAATGTTGTTCGGATGGTCGGCCATGAAGGACATACAGGACACGTTGGAGGTTCCTGTTCCAGTGCAGACATAGTGGCAGCTCTTTATGGATACAAAATGAAACATGATCCGAATAATCCTGACTTAGAAGGCAGAGATAAATTTATTTACAGTAAAGGGCATGCTGCAATAGCGCAATACGCCGTTTTAGCGGAATTAGGTTATTTCCCTAAAGAAGATTTAAAATATACTAAAACTTTAGGCTGTCACTTGCAAGGTCATCCTGACAGAATTAAAACCCCCGGCATTGAAGTAGGAACAGGTTCATTAGGCCAAGGCTTATCAATTGCTTTCGGTCTTGCTTTGGCGATGAAATTAAATAACCAAGATTCAAAAGTCTATTGTGTTATCGGTGACGGAGAATTAGCTGAAGGACAAATCTGGGAAGCTGCAATGGCTTCAGCGAATTATAATGTCGACAACCTGATTGGTATTGTTGATAAAAACAAATTACAAGCTACCGGACCGGTTGCGGAACGCATGGCAAGTGATCCGATAGATGAAAAATGGAAAGCCTTCGGCTGGAATGTTGTTGAAATTGATGGGCATAATATGGAAGAAATTGTGGATACTCTTGATAAAGTAGATAATGTCAAAGGACAGCCGACTGTAATTATTGCCAATACTGTTAAAGGCAAAGGGATTTCATGTGCAGAAAACGTGGTTGCTTTTCACAATGGTTCTTTCACAAAAGATCAATATGATCAAGCTATAAATGAACTAGATGAACTAATAGCTGAATTGGAGGCGGAAAATGAGTAAAAACAGTCAAAGAAAAATGTATGGAGATACTCTTGTAGAATTGGGTCAACAGTACGAAGAGGTTGTAGCCTTAGACGCAGATTTGTCAAAGTCAACAATGTCTACATTATTTGAGAATGAATTTCCTGAACGTTTTATTGAAATGGGAATTGCTGAACAAAATATGTTATCAACAGCTGCAGGTTTAGCTGCAGGCGGTAAAATTCCCTATGTCAGTACATTCGCAGTATTCGTAACAGGTCGTGCATTCGATCAAATCAGACAAGCCATTGCGATCGGCAAATTAAATGTAAAAATTTGTGGTTCGAGTGCCGGTTTGTCAGACTTTGGCGACGGAGCAACACATCAATCTATCGAAGATCTCGCACTTATGACCGTATTACCGAATATGACGGTTTTAGTTCCTGCTGATGCTGCAGAAACGCGTCAATGTGTCATCGCCGCCAAAGACATTGAAGGTCCTGTCTATATCAGAGTTTCAAGAAATGATGTGCTTGATGTTATTGACCCCGAGGAACCGTTTGAATTAGGTAAGGTCAGAGTATTAAGAGAAGGTACAGATATTTTAATTGTTACTTATGGGGTAATGATTGAAAAGGCCTTAGATGCAGCAAAAATCCTTGAGGAAGAAGGAGTTTCCGCACAAGTTGTCAGTCTGACTTCTTTAAAACCTTTTCCGTTTGAAGCAATAGCAGATATGGCAAGCAAATTCAAAGGAGTAGTAACTGCTGAGGAACATAATTATTATGGCGGCTTAGCTTCATTAACCGGACTTGCTTTGCGACAAAGCACAGTACCATTTGATTATGTAGCCATTGAAGATGTGTTTGGCCAATCTGCTCAAAGTTCTGAAGAATTGTATATACATTATGGGTTAACACCGGAACATATTTGCAAAAAAGCAAAAGGGTTATTGGGATAGATAATTAGTTGATAATAGTTTGGGATAGATAATAAATTAATAATAAGTAAAAAGGGTACATGGTGAGCATTCATGCTCACCATGCTTTAAGAGAAGGGATATGTAATATGAGTATGATGAAAGCTTTGAGATACCTTGGTCCCAAAAAATTAGAAGTACAAGAAGTCCCAAAACCTATACCAAAAGAAAATGAAGTCTTGTTAAAAATCATTAATGTTGGTATATGTGGCAGTGATGTCCATGGCTATTTGGGAATCACGGGCAGACGAATTGAACCGATGACAATGGGTCATGAATTTTGCGGAGAAATTGTTGAGAACAATGTAGCCGGTTCAAAATTCAAAGTCGGAGACAGAGTATCTGTTCAGCCGGTTGATTTTTGCGGTAACTGTGAATATTGCAACCAGGGTCTGGTTAATTTATGTGATAATAAAAGATTTTTTGGTGTCTTAGATGTAGATGGTGCTTTTGCAGAGTATTTAGCTGTTAATGAAAAATTATTATTTAAAATGGATGAAGAAGTGCCTGACTATGTAGGTGCATTAGTAGAACCATATGCTGTCGGATATGGCGCTGTAAATAAAATTTCTGGTTTGGAAAACAAAAACATTTTGATCATAGGTGCAGGTACAATAGGTCTGACAGTTTTGCAACTAGTGCAAGTTCATTCGCCGAATAAAATTTTCGTTAGTGATTTAAGTAATTCCAGGTTAGAAAAAGCTAAAGAATTCGGTGCAGATGTATTAATCAATCCTTCTGCAGATGATCCGATTGCAGTAATTAAAGAAAATCTATCGGGACAATTAGTTGATGTTGTCTTCGAAGCTGTAGGTGTGGAAGCTACGGCAAATCAATCTATTAACTGTGTAAAACCATATGGTGAGATAGTTTGGATAGGTAATTCACAACAAGAAATTAAGATTAATATGCAATCTATTGTTACCGCAGCCAAAACAGTTAAAGGTACATATATATATACCCAGGAAGAGTTCGAGGAAACACACAATATACTGATGTCAGGAAAAGTTAAAACAGCAGAATTTATTACTGAAATTGTAAGTCTGGAAGAAGCTGTTTCAAAGTTTGAGGATATTGATAAGAACCCGGATAATTATATAAAAGTAATAGTAGATCCCAGAATTTAATTTCAAAATGTATGTTCTTTCAACCTTGATTCTGCAAGCTTAAAAAGATTATTACGGTACTCATGAATGCTAAAATAAAATGATGGAAAATCCGTATATTATCTTCATGAACGGGTTGAATAACAGATTATTGCTAGAGAGAAGATACTTTTATGGAGAATATTAATAAGTTTTTACAATGGATGACATCAAGTACGCAGACGAAATATTGGCACGACAGTGCTAATTTGTCAGAATTGGCGATCGGAATTGATAATGGAGCCATCGGAGTTACGACGAATCCTTTTCTGATAGGACAAACCATCAGTAATAAAGCCGTGTGGGCAGAAAAACTAAATGTGTTAGATAAAAATCTTATCGGTGATGAAAAAGTAGAAGCAATTATGAAGGTAGTTTTGCTGGAAATTGCCGGTAGATTACCGGAACAAGGTAACGATAAAGTGGTTCATGGAGTTTGTGCGCAAACAAATCCCGGTCATCCAGGAAAAGCTGACTTTATGTTGGAACAAGCCGAAAGATATGCAAAATGGAGTCCGCAAATTACAATTAAATTACCTGCGACGAGAGCAGGAATTGAAGTGGCGGAAATTTGTGTTTCAAAAGGATATAATGTGGCAGTGACAGTAAGCTTTACGGTTCCTCAAGTCTTAGCTGTCGGAGAAGCACTTCAAAGAGGTTTTGCACAAGCCAGAGAAAATGGTATTGTACCCGGTACCGGCATTGCCGTATTAATGGTGGGCAGATTAGATGACTACTTACGGGATGTTATGCATGATACAACAAATGATGCCGGCGAAGAAGACATTATTTGGGCAGGTACGGCATGTGTCAAACGTGCTTATCAAATTTTTAATGAAAAAGAATATGAAACCTATTTGATGCCTGCAGGGTGCAGAGGCGCTTATCACATTACAGAATTGGCCGGTGCGAATATGATTTGCTCTATTTCTCCTTCTATTTACAGAATGTTAGGAGATGTTCCGGAAACAGAATTTGCAGAAAAAATTAATAATCCGGTAAATTCCATGATTATTAAACGTCTGCAAACAATGCCGGAGTTCATTAAAGCATATGAACCTGACGGAATGAGCATAGAAGAATTTATAACCTTTGGCTCAACCAACAGAACGTTAACTCAATTTGTAGAAGTAGGCTGGAAAAAGATCAGCAGTTATGAGTTATAATAATATAAGACAGATTAATAATTTGTTCAAATGGACAGAGTATTAGAAAAGAAAGGAAGTATATATGAAAATTGGATTTATTGGTTTAGGAATTATGGGAAAACCGATGGCAAAGAATTTATTAAAGGCAGGTCATGAACTGGTAGTTTATGATTTAAATAAGGATGCTGTGGCAGAAGTGGTTGCTGCCGGTGCGGAAGCAGGTGAAAACAATAAAGATGTTGCTTCAAAATCAGAAGTTGTTATAACCATGGTTCCGAATTCACCTCATGTTAAAGCAGCTGTTTTAGGCGAAAACGGTGTTTTAGAAGGTGCCAAAGAAGGATTGATAATTATTGACATGTCATCTATAGCCCCATTGGCTTCTCAGGAAGTGGCAAAAGCTTGTGCAGAAAAAGGTGTGAAGATGATTGATGCACCGGTTTCCGGTGGTGAGCCCGGTGCAATTAAAGGCACGCTGTCAATTATGGTTGGTGGAGATAAGGATGTTTTCGATCAAGTAAAGGATGATATCTTATTAAAAATGGGAGGCTCTGCTGTTCATTGCGGTGATATCGGTGCCGGTAACACAACAAAACTTGCAAACCAAATTATTGTTGCAGTAAACATTGCTGCTGTTGCGGAAGCCTTAACATTGGCTAAAAAAGCAGGAGTAGATCCTGAATCGGTATTTGAAGCAATTCGCGGCGGATTGGCAGGTAGTCAAGTTATGGAAGACAAAGCTCCTATGATGTTAAGAGGTGATTTTAAACCGGGATTCAGAATTGATTTACATATCAAAGATTTGAGCAATGCACTTGATACAGGTCATGGAGTAGGTTCAGCATTACCTTTAACAGCACAATTAATGGAAATGATGCAAACACTGCGTGCAGATGGTTTTGGTCAAGAAGATCATAGTTCTTTAGCCAGAATTTATGAAAAATTGACAAATACAAAAATATCTGAATAATTGAATTACTTTTCAAAAAACTGTCTCAAAGTAAAAAACTTGAGACAGTTTTAAATTTCAACAGGAGTCGAAATCGTGATTAAAAACATAAAGCTTCAATGGAAAGATGCTTTGGCAGAATTTTTTGAACAGACAAATTTAAAAGAAAATTCTTTGGTGGTTATTGGTTGTTCAACCAGTGAAGTTCGCGGTTCCAAAATCGGCTCTGATTCCAATCAGGAATTAGGAAATTTGCTATTTTCAGTATTAGCTGAAGCAGCACAAAAAAACAAAGTAAATCTTGCGGTTCAATGTTGTGAACATTTGAATCGTGCTCTGATTATTGAACGTGATGTTGCGGAAAAATTGATGTATCCGGAAGTCAATGCCAAGCCTGTACTACATGCCGGCGGTGCTTTTGCCGTTGCAGCTTTTATGAATATGACAGATCCTGTTTTAGTAGAGAATATTCAAGCTGATGCGGGACTTGATATCGGTGACACTTTTATCGGGATGCATCTTAAGCCGGTTGCAGTACCTTTAAGGTTACAAGTTAAACAAATCGGAGAAGCTCATTTAACTTCTGCCGGAACCAGACCTAAGTTAATCGGCGGTGCAAGAGCGGAATACCGAACGGACATATAATCAATTCCGAAACAGAAAAGGAACCTGTTTTCAAAAAACTGCAGGTTCCTTTTTAATTGATTTCAGATTTATATTAGTTATAATCCGGAAAACCGACTATGCCATGTCTGTTTTTAGGTTAAGCATCATTCAGACGTTCAATTAATGCATCAAGTTGATCATAGAGTTCTTGCGGCATTTTTCCGCCACGAGCATCGTAATCTTCATAGTGAGCACGAATTGATTCAGTTTCAGCTTTCCAGCCATCTACGTCAACGCTTAAAAGTTCTGTCATATCTTCATGTGTAATATCGAGACCGTCCAAATACAGATCATCTTCTGAAGGCATATAACCGATCGCAGTTTCTTGCGCATCAACTTTACCTGCACAACGTTCAACAATCCATTTCAGGACACGGCTGTTATCACCGAAACCGGGCCAGAGCCATCTGCCGTCATCGGATTTACGGAACCAGTTAACATAGAAAAGTTTCGGTAATTTATCAGCATCGCCTGCTTTGCCGATTTCGAACCAATGCTTCAAATAATTGCCGACATTGTAGCCGATGAACGGTAACATTGCGAACGGGTCACGACGAACTTGACCGATTTTATCGGAAATTACAGCTGCCGTAATTTCTGAACCCATGATTGAACCTAAGAATACACCGTGATCCCAGTCAAAACTTTGATGAACTAAAGGAATGACAGAAGCTCGACGTCCGCCGATTAATATTGCATCTATCGGTACACCTGCCGGATCTTCCCAGTTGGATGCAATACTTGGGCATTGGCCTGCCGGAGTTGTGAAACGTGAATTCGGATGAGCAGCGGGTTTTCCGGAACCGGGAGTCCAGTCATTACCCTGCCAGTCAATTAAGTGATCCGGTGTTTCACCGTCAATACCTTCCCACCAAACATCGCCATCATCAGTTAAAGCAACATTTGTAAAAATTGTATTTGATTTGATTGTATCCATGGCATTCGGATTTGAAGAATAAGATGTGCCGGGCGCAACACCGAAGAAGCCTGCTTCCGGATTAATTGCATAGAGGCGGCCGTCTTCACCGAATTTCAGCCAAGCAATGTCGTCACCGATTGTTTCGACTTTCCAACCGGGAATAGTCGGAACCAACATAGCAAGATTTGTTTTTCCGCATGCTGAAGGGAATGCACCGGTCACATATCTGACATCGCCCTCGGGGCTGGTCAATTTCAAAATCAGCATATGTTCTGCCATCCAGCCTTCATCTTTAGCTTGAGCTGATGCAATACGCAAAGCAAAACATTTTTTGCCTAAAAGCGCATTTCCGCCATAACCTGAACCATAGGACCAGATTAATCTTTCTTCCGGGAAATGGCTGATATATTTTTCTTCCATCGGTGCACACGGCCACATTACATCTTCCTCACCCTCTTCCAGAGGGGCACCGACTGAATGTAAGCATTTAACATATTCGCCATCTGTACCTAAAAGATCTAAGACTTCATTGCCGACGCGAGTCATAATTATCATATTAACTACAACGTAAGGACTGTCAGTAATTTCAACACCGATTTTTGCAATCGGCGAACCGATCGGACCCATGGAGAAAGGAATAACATACAAGGTACGACCTTTCATACAACCGGTATAAAGATCGGTCATAGTAGCCTTCAATTGTACAGGATCTATCCAGTTGTTGGTCGGGCCGGCATCTTCCTCTTTGACCGATGCAATAAATGTACGGTCTTCAACACGTGCAACGTCGGAAGGATCACTGCGGAATAAATAACAACCGGGACGTTTTTCCTGATTTAATTTGATTGCTGCTCCGCTTTCAACCATCTCATCCAAGAGCTGTTGATTTTGTTCTTTACTACCATCAATCCAGACAATATTATCGGGTTGACACATGGCTGCTACTTCATCTATCCATGCCTGTAATTCTGTATGTTTTGTCATAATATTTCCTTTCCCTACTAAGTCGAAAATTGCCTTAATATATAATACAAACGATATGTTTGTCAATTTGATCATAAAATAGAAAATTATCTTAGCATAATTTACCAAAAAATAATTGTGATTACAAATAAATTAACTGGTTATTTCAGTTTTTTGATCAGAATTATTATGAAATATTAAACGTTTGCAAGAATCTTTGTTATTATGTTAAAAATATAATATATACTTGTTAAGAAAATCCCTATCAATTAGAATGATACAAGCATAAATTTTTGACTGAAGAAGATGATATACAATGATTTTTCCGATTATGATGCATAAATTACTTTAATAATCACAAAAATCAGTGCAGGTATATAAAATGGGAGTAAAAGACATGAAAAAAACAGCGCTTGAAAAACATCTTGAATGGGGCGGCAAAATTGAAGTTATCGGTAAAGCACCGGTTGGAACTAGTGAAGAATTGGCGATTGCTTATACGCCGGGTGTTGCGGAACCTTGTTTAGAAATTTCTCAAGATGTTGAAAAATCATATATCTATACGAGACGCCATAATCTTTGTCTTGTTGTAACAGACGGTTCGGCTGTATTAGGTTTGGGAGATATCGGTCCTGAAGCCGGAATGCCGGTTATGGAAGGCAAATGCGCTTTATTTAAAGCTTTTGGCGATGTTGATGCATTCCCTCTTTGTATAAAATCACAAGATGTAGACGTGATTGTCGATACGATCTACAATATTTCCGGTAGTTTTGGCGGTGTTAATTTAGAAGATATTGCAGCACCGCGTTGTTTCGAAATTGAAGAAAAACTCAAAGAAAAATGTGATATTCCGATTTTCCATGACGACCAACACGGTACAGCTGTTGTAACCTTGGCCGGTTTAATTAATGCTTTAAAAGTTGTCAAAAAAGATATTACAGATGTGAAGATAGTTATGAATGGTGCCGGTGCTGCTTCCATAGCGATTACCAAACTTTTGATTTCCGCAGGAGCCAAAGGCGAGAATATATTAATCTGTGATAGCCGCGGTATAATTTATGCCGGACGACCTGAAGGAATGAATAAATATAAGAATGAATTATGTAAGATTGTCAATTTGGAACATAAATCAGGTACGTTAAAAGATGCTTTGATTGGTGCTGACGTTTTTGTCGGAGTTTCAGCTCCCGGTACAGTAACTCCTGAAATGGTAGCTACAATGGCTGATGATGCAATCGTATTTGCATGTGCCAATCCGATTCCGGAAATTAATCCTGATGAAGCCAAAGCGGGCGGTGCCAGAGTTGTTGCAACCGGTCGTTCTGACTTCCCGAATCAAATCAACAATGTATTAGCTTTCCCGGGCATTTTCCGTGGTGCTTTTGATGTCCGTGCTTCAGATATTAATCAGGAGATGAATGTTGCTGCAGCACACGCAATAGCCGGTCTTGTTTCAGATGCTGAATTAAATGAAGAGAATATTATGCCACATGCATTTGATGAAAGAGTTGCTGCTACAGTTTCAAAAGCTGTTGCGGAAGCAGCACGCAAAACAGGCGTTGCCAGAATTTGATACAGCATTTATGTAATCAGATATTGAATTCAGATATCAAATTGAGAAACAATACATCAAAAAGGAGTGTCTTGAATAAGACACTCTTTTCTTTTGGAAATTTGCTCACTTTTTGGAGCTCAACAAATCCAAGACCACAGGACCGTAAATTCTGACACATCAGGGTTAGTTTCCAGATGTCCTGTGCCAAAAAAGCCGGCTGTGTGGGTTGCAATCCGCAGTGTACCCACAGGACCGTAATTTCTGACACTGCAGGGTTAGTTTCCAGATGTCCTGTGCCAAAAAAGCCGGCTGTGTGGGTCGCAATCCGCAGTGTACCCACAGGACCGTAAATTCTGACACTGCAGGGTTGGTTTCCAGATGTCCTGTGCCAAAAAAGCCGACTGTGTGGGTCGCAATCCGTAGGACTGTAATTTCTGACACTGCAGCACTAATATCCAAAGGATCCTGTACCAAAAAAGCCGACTGTGTGGGTCGCAATCAGTAGTGCACCCGCAGGACCGCAAATATTGACACATCAGGGTTGTTTTCAGAGGATCTGTGTAAATAAATCATGTCCTGATTAATTATTCAAACCCAATAGAGAAAGATAGGAAAAGATGTATAAATAAATTAAAATACAATAGAAAAATCTAGCGAAGAAACATATGATAAATACATATTTTGGATATATTCTCAGGATTGTATAATAATTAATATGTAAAGGAAGATTGTACATAGTATTACGTGCAATTACCTGCAAATTGTTATATTTCAGATATAGGGAAACGTTAATTGGGGCATTAAAATGATTTATAATTTGATCAATGGTGCAGCTGTGTTGGTTGGCGGATTGCTTGGCATGTTAATTGGTAGATTTTTACCGAAAAAGATAAGTGATACATTAATGAAAGCAATTGCGTTAGGTGTAATGTATATCGGAATTTCTACGATGTTGACTGATGCAAATTCATTAATAGTTTTGCTCTGCTTAACCGTTGGTGTTGTTATTGGAGAGTTGTTCAAAATAGAAGATGGTATCAATGCACTTGGACAATATATCGAAACCCGGGTCAGAAAAAAAGAGCAGGAAAAATTGAATATGTCCATAATAGAAAAAGATCAAATTGATGCTTCTTCGGATGTTTCCTTGAATAACGGTTCTGTGAAATCTGCACGACCTAAGAAACCGGATATAGCAACCGGATTTGTTTCATCAATTATTCTTTTTTGTTCGGGAAGTATGGCAATTGTCGGTTCAATTCAGGCAGGCCTACTTAACGACGGTTCGACTTTATTGGCAAAATCTGTTTTGGACGGCGTTGTCGGCATGATTTATGCGACGACAATGGGTTTCGGTGTATTGTTGTCGTCAATTCCACTGGTTCTTTATCAAGGTTTGTTTGTTTTATTAGCATCAAGTATCAGCAGTTTATTGAGTGCTGCATCCATAACACTTATCTCTACAGTTGGTGGTATAATTATATTAGGTATTGGCATTAATTTAATGTTCGATACAAAAATTCGTATAGGCAGTTTTATACCTGCAGTTTTTATTCCGATAGTTCTATCTGCATTAAATTTAATTTAGTATCAGTTAGTATCAGTTAGTATCAGTGATGTGAATCAATAGTTATGCGAGAATGGAGCAGATAGTTGAGGTATACACATGAAAAATGGATTAGCTATACAGTATTTTGAATGGTATTTACCAAATGACGGTAAGCTTTGGCAGCGCTTACGTGAAGATATACCGCAGCTCAAAGAAATGGGCATTACTGCTGTATGGATTCCTCCTTGTTATAAAGGTCAGAGCTCAAATGATGTCGGTTATGGTGCTTATGATTTGTATGATTTAGGTGAATTTTATCAAAAAGGTACGGTTAGAACCAAATATGGGACTTTGGACGAATTGCAAGAAACAATAGCTGCTTTGCATGATAATGATATTCAAATATACGCTGATACTGTGTTGAACCATAAAGCAGGTGCTGATCAGACAGAAGAATTTCTGATTGTTGAAGTGGATCCGGAAGAACGCGAAACAGAAATTTCCGAACCTTATAATATTGAGGGCTGGACACGATTTGTCTTTCCGGGACGAGCCGGTAAATATTCTCAATTCGAGTGGTATCATCAACATTTTACAGCAGTTGATTTTGATCAAAAAACAGGAAAAGAGGGTATTTTCAAAATTTGCGGTGAAATTGAGGGTGAATCTAAAGATTTTTCA
>JGI24709J26583_10000657_pt1 | contig 29584 bp, 26 predicted proteins | sample BioPla2DNA1_FD_26583 | JGI IMG/M metagenome (IMG submission 26583) | reverse complement strand
TATAATAGGGTTATGGAGATGAGGGTATGAAGGTACGAATTGAAATTATTGAAAATAAGAAGGACGAGGACGAAGTGATTATCCGTTGTAGCAAATTAGATGAGATAGTCCAAAAAGTTTTTGATGCTGTAAATGACATTACAGAGGGTTCTAAGCATTTGAAATTGTATAAGGGGAATGTAGGGAATATTATTTCCGCTGGCAATAATATTAATCTTATTTGATAAGCAGTTAAATATAACTGAGTTCACTCCTTGGCCTGTGCTTTTGACCGCATTTTTATTAAGCCTTGGTCTATCTATGATATTCGGTAAGCATGGTTCATTTGTTTTTTCAATTAACGGGAAAAATAGCTTTGGTAGTAGTGTAGTTAATGAGCAGGATGGGAAAGTGGTTAACTGCTCCACAAGTTTCGGGGAATGCATTAAGTATGTCAATACAGAGGATTTTGAGAGAGCAAATATTGACTGCTCATTTGGTGACGTGAAGGTATATTTTGATAATGCTAAAATCCCATCAGGTAGAGCTGATATCTATGTGAATGTATCCTTTGGTGATGTTGATTTGTATATTCCTAGGTCCTGGAATGTTGTTAATGAGGTGCATGCCTTCTTTGGTGATATGGGAATCGCAGACCATAATAATATTAACCCTGATGCTCCTANTGTAGTAATACACGGTAAGATAAGCTTTGGAGATGCTTCAATTATCTATGTATAGCAATAACATTAATTACTTAAAAAGGTAAATATTAAATTTTTATTACAAGAGAAAAATAAATTGATAAGCGCATGTACGCTGTGATATAATCCCTACATAAAAAAACAGAAGCGTGTGAAAGGATTAATAATAGCGGTATATTAAACAAAAAAGTATTACGTTGATTATTCCAACTTTCATTCGTTATGTGTAACTGACAATCACTTATATTCAAGGGGGAATATTTATGTCATATGCATACGAAGTACTACAGAAGGTTATTGAAAGAAATCCAGGAGAGGCAGAATTTCATCAGGCTGTTAAAGAAGTACTAGAAACNTTGGAACCGCTATTAAATGTACGTAGGGACTATAGAAGGGCTGGTATTTTAGAGAGAATTGTAGAGCCTGAAAGGCAGATTATATTTCGTGTGCCTTGGGTTGATGACCAGGGTAAGGTACAGGTAAATAGAGGCTATAGGGTTGAATTTAACAGTGCAATAGGTCCCTATAAGGGAGGCTTGCGTTTTCATCCATCAGTTAATCTTGCCATAATAAAGTTTCTTGGCTTTGAGCAAATATTTAAGAACTCCCTTACTGGTACACCTATCGGGGCAGGTAAGGGTGGGAGTGATTTCGACCCTAAGGGTAGGTCTGACGGGGAGGTTATGCGATTTTGTCAGAGTTTTATGACAGAGTTGTATAGGCACATTGGACCTAATACTGATGTACCTGCAGGGGATATTGGAGTAGGTTCAAGAGAGATTGGCTATATGTTCGGTCAATATAAGAGAATAAAAAATACTTTTGAAGGTGTCATAACAGGAAAAGGTTTGACCTATGGAGGAAGCCTTGTAAGAAAGGAAGCAACAGGATATGGACTTATTTATCTAGTAAATGAGATGCTAGAAGATAAGCATATGAGCTTTGAAGGCGCTACAGTTGTAATATCAGGATCTGGAAATGTGGCAATCTATGCAGCTGAAAAGGCTATGGAATTAGGGGCAAAGGTTGTGACTATGAGTGATTCAAATGGATATATATATGATGCCCAGGGTATTAATCTTGATACTGTTAAATTGATAAAAGAGGTTAATAGAGGGAGAATCAAGGAATATGCTGCCATTCATTCCACTGCCAAGCATTATGAGGGTTGTGATGGGATATGGAGTATACCTTGTGATATAGCTCTACCATGTGCAACACAGAATGAACTTAATGGAGAATCAGCAAAGATTTTAGTTAAGAATGGATGTGTAGCTGTGGGAGAGGGCGCTAATATGCCGACTAGTCCTGAAGCAGTGGAGATTTTCAGGGAGAACAAGGTCCTTTTTGCTCCTGCTAAGGCAGCAAATGCAGGAGGCGTAGCTACTTCGGCATTAGAAATGTCACAAAATAGCTTACGTCTTTCTTGGTCCTTTGAAGAAGTGGATCAAAAGCTTAAAGATATAATGGTTAGTATATATAAGACTATTAGCGAAGTTGCGAAAGAGTATGGTTGTGAAGGTGATCTTATTGCTGGTGCAAATATAGCAGGATTTATTAAGGTGGCTGATTCCATGTTGGTTCAAGGTATTGTGTGATATCCACACTTCCAATTAATATAAAGTCAAAAGTCAAATGGAAATATCCACTTGGACTTTTGACTTTCATATATTATCAGTCTCTAATTCGAAGTGGGGATGCAGGATCAAAAACTGAGTTGATTTTGATGGCAAATGGGCTTTTATCCTTAATGTCTTGGTCAGTAACATAGTGTACGTCCAATAAACCATTGGATATGTAGCCGGTATTAAGATAATTTATATCGGATAAGGCCATACTCCAGCCTTTGAGCCATGAATCCAAAGCTTCTTTCTGCTCACTAGTTCCATCAAAATGTATTATTAAATCGATATCACTATTAAGTTTGGCTGTGCAGTTATTGGTGCTACCGAACAGATATATACCTTTAACCCCATAAGCATTCATATCCATTCTGTTTGCAATTTGCTCAGCCATATAATGGCGCCACTTCCAACCATCTTCATCATCATTAACCAGGTCTTTTTGTATAGATATATCATCTGTGATATTCTTTGTATCTATGTTTGAGGGATGGTCAAGATAAGCAATTGCCTTCTGTAAGTCCCCGTTCATCAATATAATGAGTTCATTATCTGCTAATACCTCCTCAACCTTTATTATTTTTACAACATTACTTAGGTATGAGAAGACAGGTAATATATCAGCAAGAATATTTCGTGAACCCCTAAAGAAGGAGTGATTGAATATAGTATCATCATCCTCAGGATATAGTGGTAGATATTTTATGTTTGCCTCCACAAGATCCTGAAAAAAGTGAGTTCCAAAGGAGAGTTCTGGTTCGTAACTCGACTTCTTTAGGGCGATTTCTATTAGCATTGCACTATTGTTAATATCAGCATATGCGACAGGTACCCCAAGCTTAATATCGCCCCGGCTACCCCAACGACCAGGGCCCATTAATATGAAAGATCTGCGGGGAAGCATTTGATTTATTTTGCTTATTATTGAGCGGATATTCATGAAATCCTCATGGGATCCTAACCTTGAATATTCATAGGGGTCAACATATACAATTGTCTTTATACCAGTAACTTTTCCGTTTGTTATATACTTATTACTGGTAAATACGGTAGTTCTGACTGGAATATTTATAGGAATGGGTACAGGACTACTATCATGGTTCCTACTTTGAGGTCGGCATTGAAGTAGATAAAAATTGTCCTTATCGCAAGCAAACTCAATGTCAACAGGATAGCCAAGCTCAGTCTCTAGTAGGGATAGGATTGATTTGATTTTATTTACAAATGGGGTTTTATTAATCAGATTATCAAATGTAATTATTATATTGTCATTATTAAAGTCAGTTATAAGAGGATTTATATCATATACTATGTCATCCCTTAAGACGGATGCCATTAGATGTATGTTGGGAATCTGGTCTCCATACTTTTTTATTAAATCACTAATGGCTATTGTTACAAATTGATTCTTTTCCAAATCAATGACATCCATATATCTAGGTGAATACCTTAGAAGGTCATGGTGAGATTGGTTTATGCGTAGGTTAGGTTGGCCAGGGGATAGTAGGACAGGGTAGTCCTCGCCAATACGGTCAACAGCCCTAGTACCTAAGCCCATAACCATTCGGACTAATCCGTCTTCTCTTCTTATTCGAGAAGACCATCGAAGCTCGTTATTGCTAAAGGCTACGCCTGCAAAGAGAGGAAAGAAGTAAGTCCCTACTTTACAGCCAACAACCTCCTGAATCATTATTCCCATCTGCTCATCGCTATCTAGGAGACCACGTTCCTTCCGATATTCAATAGAATCTGGACTGAATATTGAAGCGTATACCTCTAAGATGCCATCAACCAGCTGCTTCATACGTGCTGGCCTAGAACCTGTATTGGTAATGAAGAGACTTTTATATTTCCCAGAGAAGGAGGTGTCAATTTGATCTTCTAGTAAGCTGGAGGAACGAATAATCAAAGGAACTTCTTCACTGGCATCTAGAATCTTATTAAGTTCATTTAAGATATAGGGCGAGATTCTGGCGTTTTTTAGCCTTTGAATTATTCTAGGATATCCAATTCGAATATCGATCATCTTTAAGTATTTGTACTCATTTAGTTCGTCCAAATTATTCTCTTCAAGTAGGTTTTTGAACTCATCAGATGAGATATACCAGGTCTTAGGCATAAACACATTTTCAAGAACTGACAGCTTGTCTTTGTGGGCATTAAGGATTTGATATGCCAAAAATAACCCCGAACCCTTGCCACCAATTCGACCAGTGCTCCTGGGTGAACAGATAAAATAGTTTAATAGATCAATAAAACTTTCTATATCTATATAGTCATGGAGTTTTGAGATGTCTTTAGGATTTTCGCTTACAAAACGTCTTGTTAATTCAGCCAAAAGCCATCTTTTTGTAGTATCACTTGATGTATTATTATCCTTAATAGCTTTTAGATATGAAGAGAGGGCCTGGATGATTTTATTAATATCTGAATCTTTTTTATCAACTATTTTAATTAAATCATAGGTTTTTCCCTGATAAATCCATAGATTGATATAGTTATAGATCTGCTCATCATTCATATGAATAACTGCATTATCAAATATTGAATTACTTAAGCGGATAAGATCCACATTAGGTAGTGTTTCTAATGGGGAGTTAACTTCATCGTAGATATCATATTTGGCCCAATCGAACTCCTTTGATATATTTTGTACTATAACTGGATTGACTACGGCTAATAGGGCTAGCATCTTCTCGCATACATATAGAAGGATCTTGTGATCGGCCTTTTGCATAAGATTGAGAATTACCCTCCACTGGCTTTCATAGCTAGTATTTTTTTTAGAATCTCTTTTGTCTATGCTATCGGAAATTCTTCTAGCAATTGTATTTATAAGCCGAATCTCTTGATCTAGAAATACAATATCATCATCGGGAAAGGTGTGTTTAGGATACATTACCCTTATATATCCGCGGTTCTCATTATTTACAATAATCGCAGAACCTAATACATCCACATTACTTATAGATGGCTTATGATTATAGGTCTGTCCATCAAGCTCGATTACTACTGAGCAGTCATTTATATTTCTAAAGCCCATAGGAATAATAGAAGCTATTTTCTCTAAGCTGATAGACAATGATTCTTGGGTTAAAGCTTCTTCTGTTAAGTAAAGACATTCTAATTCTTTTGCCCGTTCTACCAGTTCACCTTTTGGTATCCTATCATATCTATTCATATAACTGGTTCGTCCTTTCTATATGGTATGGGACTATAAAGTTTTTAACTCTTCTAATAAATCTACTAGAGACCTATTAGTGTAATCGATACTAGAAATATCTGTCTTATCGTTAACTAATTTCCTTAGCATATTATTATATTTTGTCTCACCTATGACTATGGCACCGATTATCTGCTTATCTTTTATGAATAACCTCTTATATGATTTATTATCTAAAGGATCATCAGTTAATGTAAGGCTAGCCTTTGTTTCATCAATTATACCGATAGAGAACACATTCAGGTTGAATGCATTCATATTGGTTACTGGTAATATCTCAGTATAGGTGGAAGCTTTACCGGCAATATTATAACCAGCTATCTTTCCTTGCTCGATAGCTATGGGCCAAAGTCCACCGACTCTACCCTTATATTCTGCAATATCTCCTGCGGCATATATATTCTCAATGTTTGTTCTCATATGCTCATCGACCATAACACCCATATTAATCTTTATGGCTGTATCTTCATATATTTTTTTATTTGGTCTTACTCCTACAGAGTAAATAATCATATCACAGGCAATAGGGTCATCACCATCATGCTCTGGGCTAGATTCTCTATTTCTTACAATGGCAGCATCAACCTTATCATTACCTGTTAGCTTAATTACTTCAGTATTAAGTATAACCTTAGTATTAGTTGCTTCCACAGCCTTTTTAAGTATTTCTGAAGCTCTGATATCTAATTGTCTTGGCATTAATCTATCCATAAACTCAACTATAATTACGTCCTTGCCATTGGAGCTAAAGGCCCATGCGGCTTCAAGATTCTGTATCCCTCCACCGATATGAAGGATTGTATTGTAGTTGTTAATCTTAGATTTTATTTTCTTAATATCTTCTAAGGTTCTTATAGTATATACATTTTCTTTATCAATGCCCTCTATAGATGGTTTAAAATTATATGCACCATTAGCTAATAAGAGCTTAGTGTACTGTAAGCTTGTACCATCATTAAGTTTTACTGTGTCGTTGTCAGTATCAACCAATATGGCTTCTTTAGCTCGATAAATTATAACATTATTTTGCTCATACCATTCCTTCTTCTGTAGGCATATCTTATCGGTATCAAGATCATCAAATAAACTTTTTGTTAAGCGTGTTCTATAATATGGATTAATAGGTTCGTTTACAATTAAATGTATATCGATGTTACTATCAATTTCCCTAATAGCTTTAATTGCGTTAAAAGCTGCAACGCCACCACCTATAATTACTAAATTATTATTCATATGTTTTACCACCATTTCATAAGTTTTTTATAAGTATAAAAAGTCTCAACCATTGATGATATATTACAAGTATAGCATAGATAAATAATCTAATGTTTAAATTTAATACCTATTATGATGTCCTTGATTAATTTATACACTAGTATATTGAAATTTACAATAAAAATATTATCTCTCATGTTCTTGTTTTATAATTGACATCTTGGAAAATATCCATTAAAAAATATTTTTTTCTATAAGTGAAAAATATATAGTATTGAGAACTCATCTCTGATATAATGTCCACGAAATCTGCTAGTAATTGATAGTTAGGAGGAAATAATCTATGTGCGGAATAGTAGGATTTACTGGCAATGGTCAAGCAGCACCGATAATACTCGAAGGACTTTCGAAGCTAGAATACCGAGGTTATGACTCTGCCGGCATAGCCGTAAGAGATGGTGCATCTGATATAGAGATTGTTAAGGCTAAAGGAAAATTAAAGGCTCTTTTTGATAAAACAAATCAAGGTCAATCCCTGAGTGGAAGTTGTGGTATCGGTCATACAAGATGGGCAACACACGGAGAACCCTCAGAGGAGAATGCTCATCCTCATAATAGCGATGACTGCTGTGTGGTTGCTGTACATAATGGAATTATAGAGAATTATCAGGAACTAAAAGAGAAATTACTTAAAAAGGACTATTCATTTTATTCTGCTACAGATACCGAAGTTGCAGTAAAGCTTATTGATTATTATTATAAGAAATACTTTGGTAATCCTATTGATGCTATTAATCGTGCAATGGTTCGTATCAGAGGCTCATACGCACTGGCAGTTATGTTTAAGGATTATCCAGATGAAATTTTTGTGGCCAGAAAAGACAGTCCTATGATTTTAGGTCTTGAGAATGGAGATGCTTATTTTGCATCTGATGTTCCTGCTATTCTAAAATATACGAGAAAGGTATATTATATTGGAAATCTGGAGATAGGTAGACTTCAAAAGGGTAAAATAACTTTTTTCAATATTGATGGAGATGAGATAGAGAAGGAACTGACTGAGATTAACTGGGATACGCAGGCGGCTGAAAAGGCAGGCTTTGAGCATTTTATGATTAAAGAAATCCATGAGCAGCCAAAGGCAGTAGAGGATACAATCAATAGTCTCGTATCAGGTGCTAGGATAAACTTATCCGCTTCTTCTTTGACAGATGAAGAGATAGCTGCTATAAGCCAGATATATATTGTTGCCTGTGGTTCTGCCTATCATGTAGGAATAACAGCACAATATGTTATTGAGGATCTTGCTAGGATACCTGTTCGAGTTGAATTGGCCTCAGAATTCCGATATAGAAGGCCCTTACTTGACAAGGACGGCCTAGTGATTGTCATCAGTCAATCAGGAGAAACTGCAGATAGTCTAGCCGCCCTTAGAGAAGCAAAAAGTATTGGAATAAAAACCTTAGCAATAGTTAATGTGGTGGGCTCCTCCATAGCCAGAGAAGCAGATAAGGTATTATATACACTGGCAGGCCCAGAAATAGCTGTAGCTACCACTAAGGCCTATAGTGCTCAGCTTATAGCGTGCTATGTATTAGCTATACAGCTTGCCATGGTAAGGAAAGAAATAGATGAGAAGTATTACAAAAATCTAATAAATGAGCTAATGACACTACCTGATAAAATAAGAAAGATATTAGAGGATAAGGAGCGTATACAGTGGTTTGCAACAAAGTTTTCAGCAGCTAAGGACATTTTCTTTATCGGTCGTGGTATAGATTACGCCATTTCTCTAGAGGGAAGTCTAAAGATGAAGGAAATAAGCTACATTCATTCTGAAGCATATGCTGCTGGAGAGCTAAAGCATGGTACCATCAGTCTTATTGAGGATGGAACTTTAGTTATTGGTGTCCTTACACAGCAGGAACTTTATGAGAAGACTATTAGTAATATGGTTGAAGTAAAGAGCCGTGGGGCTTATTTGATGGGCCTAACGAATTATGGCAATTATAATATAGAAGATACAGCGGATTTTGTTAGCTATATACCAAAGACAGATAAGCATTTTACAACAAGCTTAGCAGTTGTACCTTTACAGCTAATGGGCTATTATGTAAGCGTTGCAAGAGGATTGGATGTAGATAAGCCAAGAAATCTAGCCAAGTCCGTAACAGTAGAGTAAAGATATGTTTATAATGTATATTATATCCATCGGTATACTTCATATTCTTTTCACATTTGTATGATAAATTAAGGTGGTAGACAATTAATCACAAATTTACATAAGGAATAAGGTGGCAGATGGTGAAAAAATATAAAAGAAAAAACATATTTTCTAAAATTACTTTAATAGTAATTCCACTACTGCTTGTCGCGATTATAGTTATATCATATATAAACGACAATACAGTGAGAGATAATGATTTAATAATTCATGTTAGTGATATTACAGAGCAGGCAAAATTCTATCCAGTTGAATTTGGTGGAACTGATTTGACGGTATTAGCTGTTAAAGCATCTGATGGTAGTATACGAACTGCTTTTAACACTTGTCATGAGTGCTTTAACTCAGGAAGAGGTTATTATAGGCAGGAGGGAAGTGTTCTAGTCTGTCAAAACTGTGGTAACCGCTTTAATTTGGATGGTGTAGAAATACAAAGTGGAGGCTGTAATCCCGTTCCAATCACAGCGGATAACAAAACTGTAACAGATTCAACAATTACAATTTCTAAAGAATACTTTGAAGAAGCAAGACAAATGTTTGAAAGTTGGAGATAAAACGACCTTTTAGAAGTAAATATTTGCTTGACATATTTTTAGAGTCTTGGTACTATAATAGACAATATTTGCATATTGTTTTGCTTTAGATGAAAAGCATAGGTTATATAAGAAAAGACTGTGATAAGAAATAGTAACATTTTTGATTTCAAACAGAAAGATGCCGGTTGATGAGAGGCTCGTGAATAGAAAATGTGAATACCTCTTGGAGTTGCGTACCGAAATGTTCTATTAAGTAGGCTACGACGGAAAGCACACCGTTATCAGGTGCGGGAGTATCGCGAAAGCTGTACTCAGCGAGGTAGGTAATGTGAATTACCTATAAACTTTAGGTGGTAACGCGAGATAACTCTCGTCCTTTTGGAAACAGAAGGATGGGAGTTTTTTCTTATAGATCTATAGAAGATGCAAATATAAACAACTTATGAAACAAATATGTTAGGAGGGTAATTTATGTTATCGCCAAAAGAGCAGTTAAAGATTATACTTAAGGGAGTTCACCAATGTGTGAATGAGGAAGAATTATTGCAAAAGCTAGAAAAATCCTATTTGAAGAAAAAACCACTTATAATAAAGTTGGGCTTAGATCCCTCTGCCCCAGATATTCATCTTGGGCATACAGTAGTTTTAAGAAAAATCAAGCAAATGCAGGATCTAGGACATACAGCGATTATAGTAATTGGTGATTTTACTGGTAAAATAGGAGATCCGACAGGGAAATCGAAGGGAAGGGTTGCTCTTACTGATGAGCAGGTTAAAGAAAATGCACAAACCTATTGTGAGCAAATATTTAAAGTTATAGACAAAGATAAAACCATAGTAAGATTCAATAGTGAGTGGCTATCAAAGCTTAACTTCGAAGAGGTGTTAAGGCTTGCTGCTACAACTACAGTTGCAAGGATGTTGGAAAGAGATGATTTTCAAACTAGATACAATAATGGTATTCCAATCGGCCTACATGAGTTCTTTTATCCCTTGATGCAGGCGCAGGATTCAATAGAGTTGAAAGCTGATATTGAGTTAGGTGGAACAGATCAAACCTTCAATATTCTAATGGGAAGAACACTGCAAAAAACTGTAGGTCAGGAACAACAGATTGCAATTTTTATGCCGATTTTAGAAGGACTTGATGGAATAGAGAAAATGAGCAAGAGCCTAGGCAATTATATCGGTGTAAGTGAACTGGCAGAGGTAATGTTTAAAAAGGTTATGGAGCTTCCTGATGAGTTAATTATAAGGTATTATGAGTTAACCACTGATGAGCATCCTGATGATATAAATAAAATCAAGAAAGAACTTGCTGATGGAGTTAATCCAAGAGATATAAAATACAGACTGGCAAAGATAATTACCTCCCTATACCATACCCAGCTGGAAGTGGAGAAAGCAGTTTCATACTACGATGCTGCCTTTAGTAAAAAGGAAATCCCTGATGACATCCCTACCATGCTTATAGAGCTTGAAAAGGATACTTTAAATGATATAATTCCTAAGCTAATAGCTTATGGGCTGGTTAAGAGCCGTAGTGAATTCATCCGTTTAATAAAACAAAAGGGAGTACAAATTAATGGTATAAGGCTAAATGAAGATGATCTAGATCAAGTTTTAGTTAATGCTGATGTTATAAAGATTGGTAAGAAAAAGTTTATTAAAATTATTAAATAACATTTGTTTATAAATTAATCTGGATTATAATATAAATAACTTGCCAAATTGATAAAAGTATGTAATAATAGGAATAGTTACTATTATACTAATTTTAGGAGGTATTTTATGAGTAAATTATATGATAATTTAAATGAGCAAATGAATTTTGAGCTAGAGTCTGCATATATTTATGCAACAATGTCCGCATATTTAGATGACTTAAATATGAAAGGAATGACACATTTTATAGATGAGCAAGTTAAAGAAGAGATGGAGCATGCAGGAAGGATTAAAGCATTTCTCCAGGAAACAGGATATGGTATTAAATATCGTCCTTTAGATCCCGGTGACGGCAAATTTGAATCCATAGAGGATGTATTCAAAAAGGCCCTAGCCCATGAAAAGGTGGTTACATCACGTATACATGACCTAGTAAAGGAAGCTAGAGAAGAAGCTGATCAAAGAGTATTAAATCTTCTAGCTTGGTTTGTAGACGAGCAGATTGAAGAAGAGGATACCTTTGGTGTTCTTGTAGAAAGAATCGAAAGAATCAACGGCAACTGGAGTGGTTTATATATTCTAGATAAAGAGCTTGCCACTAGATAACAGGTATACGAATTAATATAAGATATTATACACACTTAGATTTGCTATTATCTAAGTGTGTTTTTTTAATCGAAATAATTAATAACGTGAGGTTGTCGCAGAAAAGTAATAAAGGGAGTTATATGTTCCATCACACACTGATTAGTAGTACTACTCTTATAGCAAACCGTTCTCCTAAATGTGCATGATTAGAACACATACACTCCCTTTTGCTATCTTTGACAACCTCTTGCTGAAAAAAGAGAAATGTACTCAAAATATGTTTGACAAAAAAGTCTTAGCAACATATAATACTAATACATATAAAACATATGTGAATAGTATGAAATGGAAGGAAGGAACATATATGATTAAATGTGCCAAGATTAAGTTAAATAATATTTGTGGGGATTATCTTGTCTGTTGTTGTTCCTGTTAAAATATAGAGTGAAGATTATTTAAAAGACAAATATAACAATAAAATAAGAGGAGATAAGATATGAATATCGATTTTTTATCATTAGGAGCTCTCGTATTAGGGATTATATTTATAGCTGCCCTTATATTCTTATATAAAAAGAAGGTTGATTTTGGAATTAGAACTATTGTAGCATTAATATTTGGTTTAATAATAGGTATTACTTTTAAAGGTCATACCAAATATATTCAACCTATAGGTTCTTTATATGCCAACACGATATCGGCATTTGTAGTTCCCCTGTTGTTCTTTAGTGTAATATCAAGTGTGTCTAACCTTGAAAGCTTGAAAAGATTAAAAACTATAGGAGCTAAAAGCATAATTTTACTTACTTCTACAACTTTTATAGCTTCGATACTTACAATAATTATTTCATTAGCTCTGGGTGTTGGGAAGGGAGTCACTGTATCACTTCCTACAGATTATGAAGCTAGGCAAGTCCCTGAATTTACTCAGGTAATAATAGATTTATTTCCGAAAAACTTCTTTGCCCAGGCTGCTAGTAACACAGTGGTACCAATTATTATATTTTCTTTGTTTATAGGTGTTGCAGTTGTGGCAATATCTACAAAAGAGCCTAATAGCATAAAGCCCTTTAGAGATTTTATAGATTCGGCTACAAAGGTAATGAATACAGCTGTTTCTTTTATAATTGAATTTACACCATATGCAGTTATGGCCCTGATTGCCAATGCAGTATCAAAGAATGGACCGGAGAAGCTACTGCCTCTGTTGTCTGTGTTGTTAGTAGCATATTTACTGTGTGCAATTCAAACATTTGGAGTCAATAGTATTCTTATAGGAGCTATAGCAAGACTAAATCCTTTGAAGTTTTTCAAACATGTATGGCCTGCTATGGTTATCGCTTTCACTACCCAAAGCAGTATAGGTACGATTCCTGCGAACCAAAAGTGCTTAAAGAAGGCAGGCGTATCTGATAATATATCCTCCTTTGCAGCACCTTTAGGAGCCAACATTGGTATGCCTGGTTGTGCAGGGATTTGGCCAACTCTTCTTGCAATTTATGCAATACAGAGCTTAAATATTGAATATTCCTTAGGTCAGTATATAATATTAATTCTGATTACCACCTTGGTAAGTTTAGGAACAGCTGGTGTTCCTGGAACCGCAACCATAACTGCTACAGCAGTGTTTGCTGCCGCAGGGCTACCTATAGAAATAATTGTTATATTAACACCAATAAGTTCTATAGTTGACATGGCCCGTACAGCGACTAATGTTACAACATCAGCAACTAATGCTTTAATTGTAGCCAAAAGTGAAGGTGAGTTAGATCTAGAAAAATATAACGGTGTCAGAGAAGCCTAAAAAGTAAGGCTAAGACTAAAAATAAGTGAGTAGTATGCTCCTTATATTGCCAATACCCTTGACAAGTTTATATGCATATGATGTTAATATAACTAAATTATGCTCTATATTATTGGTCAGTTCTTTGGGCAAATAATATAAGGATTAATCTGAACAGGCCAAAGACAGTTATCTGTCTTGGAGCCGGGCCGCATTTAGGTGGCAACAGAAAGTGTATATGACATTAATATGTAGGATGATTTTTGCATATAGGTGATTGCACATCTGTGGGACAGTTTTGTTCCATGGGTGTGCATTTTTATTAAATTGAATTAGGGGGAAGCTGAATTTATGAAGGAGTATACTAATAAGCAAATTGCCATGAGGGTTTCATGGGTCACTATAGTCGTAAATGTAGTACTAAGTGTATTTAAGCTGACTGCCGGAATACTTGCACATTCAGCTGCTATGGTATCTGATGCAGTTCATTCGATTTCAGATGTATTAAGTACTTTTGTTGTAATAATCGGTGTCAGAATGTCTGCTAAGGAGGCGGATAAAAGGCATCAATATGGCCATGAACGATTTGAATGTGTAGCAGCCATAATACTGTCAGTTATGCTCTTTACAATAGGTTTTGGAATTGGTTATGCTGGTATAAAGAAGATATTCATAGAAGATAATAGCAGTATCGCCATACCTGGTGTTTTAGCCTTAATTGCCGCTGCAATATCTATTATTGTAAAGGAATGGATGTATTGGTATACAAGGGCAGCATCTATAAAAATTAATTCTGGTGCCCTTATGGCAGATGCATGGCACCATCGTTCTGATGCTCTATCATCTGTCGGAAGCCTTGTTGGTATCATAGGGGCAAGAATAAAATTTCCGCTAATGGATCCTATAGCCAGTATGGTTATATGCATTATGATTCTTATATCAGCAATATCGATTTTCATTGATTCAATCGGTAAAATGACTGACAAATCATGTGATAGTTCCCTGGAGGAGAAAATGAAGAGTATTATCTTAGAGCAAGAGGGCGTGATAGGTGTAGAGCAAATAAGGACCAGATTATTTGGCAACAAAATATACGTAGATGTTGAAATAATAGCCAATGGTGAGGATACACTATCATCAACCCATGAAATAGCTCATAAGGTTCATGATAAGATAGAAGAAGCCTTTGAAAATGTTAAGCATTGCATGGTTCATGTAAACCCTGATTGAGTAAGTAAATTATAGACAGGCATATGTAAAACTGTTATTATTAAGATGGATTAATTAATAAATTTACTAGAACTATTAAGTCATAATGATACAAGCTTATAAATTACAAATGGAGGTAAAATCATGGAAAGAAAAGTCAAGAACCAGATTAATGGCTTTAGAACGCAGGACGGTGCTGGTGTGAACTTGGTAAGAGTGCTGGGAAATCAAACCGTAGAAGAGTATGATCCGATATTAATGTTAGATTCCTTTGACAGCATAAATCCAGATGAGTATACAGCAGGGTTTCCTTTGCATCCTCATAGAGGCATCGAAACCATAAGCTATATATATCGTGGCCAGATGGTGCATAAGGATAGTCTGGGTAATGAAGATGCAATCTCTGATGGCGAAGTTCAATGGATGACCGCTGGTTCTGGCATTTTACATGAAGAGCAATTACCAGCATCAGAGAGGATGCTGGGAGTTCAGCTATGGCTGAATTTACCTGCAAAAAGCAAAATGGTTGATCCCGAATATTTTAGCATCAAAAATGACGCTATTGAAGAAATAATACTTGATAATGGCAAGCTAAGATTACTTGCAGGTAATTATAAGGATTATAAGGGATATCAAAGTAAATATTTACCTCTAGATTATTATGACATTCATCTTGATCCTAACTCCACATTTAGTATCAGCGTAGAGAATGAACGGTCTATAATGGTGTTTACACTCGTAGGAGAGGTCTACATTGATGATGAACTTATTAAAGAAAAGACAGCAGTAAAGCTTACAGAAGGAGATAATGTCCAGTTAAAGACTAAGGATAAAAATGCTCAGATATTATTTATTAGTTCTGAAAGATTAGATGAGCCTATAGTATGGGGAGGACCTATTGTGATGAATACAAAGGAGGAACTTCAACAGGCCTTTAATGAAGTAAGACAGGGAACTTTTTTAAAAAAGGGTATTTCTTATTAATATTATGATAGAATGGCAGGGGGACACTTCACCTATCTTGTAAACAACAAGATAGGTGAAGTGTCCCCGTTTTACTAGTACCTGAACTCATTTATCTAAATTGTATTGTGGCAGAATGCAGCAATATTTTCAATTGGTATATCACATATTGAGCCAAATTTGCGGTGATCTTCTCGTCTAGGTCCGCTCGCACCTACACCACCAACGCTATCAAAGCCTAGACTCCTGCTCTTACCATCACAGTCTCTGCAGATGTTATCTGCAATAGGATTTGATGGAGGAGAACCCTGATCTGTTATTAAGCGAACAAAGCATGCATTTACGGATAATACAACGCCTGTAAAGCCACATCCTGATACTCCGCCGCTGGTAGTAAAGATGGTTACGGATTTACCGACGAATTCACAAATGTGTCTAGCTAAGCTGATATTACAGCTTCCGTTATTAAATCCACTATTTAAGAATGCCATATATTACCTCCTAATAATATTTTTCATATCTACAAGATTACAGATGTGATATTATATAATATGAATAGTAGAAATACATTGTGACAATATATGACATAATAAATCAAATATCATCAATATAATTTATTCTAGAATTTAAAATATAGATTAATGAAGCTGAGCTTCTAGTAACATAGATTAAGGAGTAAAAAGTATATGAAAAATGGTGTATCTAATAGATTAATTATCTCTGGCATAGAGATAGAAGTTGTCAGAAAGAAAATAAAAAACATGTATCTGAAGGTTTCAGCTCATGACGGTAAAGTGAGTGTATCGGCCCCTCTAAGAACTAAGGATGAGGTTATTATTAATTTTGTCAGAAGCAAGATTGATTGGATTGAGAAGAAAAAGATTAAATATGAAAAAACCTGTATGCAAAATCAACTTAATTATGTTGATGGTGAAACCCACTATGTATGGGGAAAACCATATATCTTGAAAATAAATTATGATTCTAGAGGGAGAATAGACCTTGTAGATAATAAATTAATCATAGCTACAGACATTCATAGTAGCAAAGAGCAGCGAGAAAGGCTTCTTATGAACTGGTATCGACAGCAACTAGAGGAAAGGCTTCCTAAGCTGTTTGAAAAGTGGGAGGCTATCATTGGTGTTAAGGCTAGTAAAGTGACTATAAGAAATATGAAAAGCAGATGGGGTTCATGTAATACAAGGGACAATAGAATTAGCATTAACCTTCAGTTGTCCAAGAAGCCCCAAATATGCCTAGAATATGTTGTTGTACATGAGCTCGTACATATTCTAGAGCCTAGCCATAATTCTGTATTTAAAGGATATATTGATAGTTTTTTACCCAATTGGCGAAAAATAAAAGAAGGATTGCTGTAGATGGCAGAGAATTAAGCTGTTAGATTGAATGAAAATGTGGAATGGTGGAGGAAAACATAATTGACTAAACAATGGTAGAATACTATGGTAAAATATATGAAATTGGTTTATAATAAATGGGAATTGTCAATATATATTATCAGAACTTAATTTGCTTATACATAAATATTACAAAAAATGAGAGGAGTAAAAGGTAGTATGATACTTGAAGGAAAAGTTGTTGTAGCACAAGGCGGCGGACCTACCGCTGTAATCAATCAATCACTAGTTGGAACTGTACTTGAATCGCGAAAATTTCAACAAATTACAAAGGTTTATGGAGCAGTAAATGGTGTAGAAGGTATTATCAACGAGGACTTCCTTGATCTTACGCAAGAAACAACCCATAATCTTGAGTCAGTTGCAAAAACACCTTCTTCCGCATTATTTTCAACAAGGGACAAGCCTGATGAAGCCTATTGTCAGGAGATATTTAAGGTTTTTAAAGCCCATAATGTAAGATACTTCTTTTATATAGGTGGTAATGATTCAGCAGATACTGTTAGAATCGTTAATCAGCAGGCTGAGGACTCTGATTATGAATTTAGGGCTATTCATATACCTAAAACAATTGACAATGATTTAATGATGAATGATCATACCCCTGGTTATCCTTCAGCAGCAAGATTTGTTGCCCAATCATTTATTGGATTGAATCTTGACAATCGAGCATTACCAGGAGTGCATATCGGGGTTGTAATGGGAAGAAATGCAGGATTTTTAACTGCTGCATCCTCCATAGCACAAAAATATCCTGATGATGGTCCTCATTTAATATATCTACCAGAGCGTGAATTTACAATGGACAAATTCCTTTCAGATGTGAAAGGCGTTTATGATAAGTACGGAAGATGTATGGTGGCTATATCTGAAGGAATTAAAGATAAGGACGGAAAACCTATTATAGCAAAGCATATGATGGGTGATGTTGATGCCCATGGTAATAGACAATTATCTGGTACCGGAATACTGGGTGATATTCTTTCTGAGCAAATCAAGTCAAAGCTGGGTATTCAAAGGGTTAGATCAGATACATTAGGATATCTGCAGAGATCTTTCTTTGGTTGTGTGTCCAGTGTTGATCAACATGAAGCCAGAGAGGTTGGAGAGAAGGCAGCACAGTTTGCGATATGGCATAATATTGATGGGTCCATAACTATTAACAGAACAGGAAATTATTCAGTAGAATATAAAATGACTGACCTTAGGAATGTGGCAGCAAATACTAGATATATGCCTGATGAATATATAAACAAGGAAGGCAACAATGTGACTGATGCCTTTAAATACTATTTACAACCCTTACTTGGTGATGATATGCCTCAAGCCAGTATGCTAAGAGCTCCCAGGGCTAGAAAAATACTTCGTCAAAATTAATATTACTTGGGAGTGAGATGACTAGGGCTTATGTCGAAGCGCATTGATTTCTCCTTTTTTGGCTTTATAGCTGACAATATTAAGATTGGATTTTTACATTATATTTATTGACATTTGCAATTCTAATGATGATAATGTCAGAGAGACTAAATGTCTCATTTAAAGTTAAAAATAATATCGTTATATTTATAACTATCATTATAATGAAAGGAGGATAATATGGAGCTAAAGACGGTTTTATTTGCATTTGCTCTAACACTATTTGCTGGTCTAGCAACTGGTATAGGCGGGGCTCTTTCCTTACTTACCAAGAAGACTAATACAAAATTCTTATCTATGGCCTTAGGATTTTCGGCAGGAGTTATGCTTTATGTTTCTTTTGTTGAAATATTTCCCAAGGCACAGGAAGCCCTTACAGCAGAGTTAGGAAATACTTATGGAGCATGGGCAACAGTTGGAGCCTTTTTCTTGGGAATATTTTTGATAGCTGTAATTGACAAGCTGGTTCCATCTACAGAAAACCCTCACGAAATACATACAGTTGAGGAAATGGATGGTAAAAGCGAATCTCACAAAACCAATCTAATGAGAATGGGATTGTTTACAGCTCTTGCTGTAGGTATTCATAACTTTCCTGAGGGCTTAGCGACATTTATAGCAGCCCTAAGTGATCCTCAACTAGGAATTCCCATTGCTGCAGCTATAGCAATTCACAACATACCTGAGGGCATAGCAGTAGCTGTTCCGGTATTTTATGCTACAGGAAGTAGAAAGAAGGCATTTAAGCTTTCATTTCTGTCAGGGCTATCAGAACCAATCGGAGCTTTGGTAGGATACTTGTTTCTCTTTCGATTTTTTAATGACCTTACATTAGGAATTGTATTTGCAGCTGTAGCTGGTATAATGGTATATATTAGCTTGGATGAGTTATTGCCATCTGCTAGGGAATACGGAGAGCCTCACCTTTCCATCTATGGTCTTGTGGCAGGAATGGCAGTAATGGCTATAAGCTTGCTATTATTTATGTAAATTAGATCANGGAGATAGGTCTCATATAATTATAAATAAACAACCATCTTGTTAATTTATAAACAATAATAGTATTGATTATTAGTTAAGTATATATTACAATATACTTACACCAATATTAACAAAAGCAAATAAGGAGGATTATGTTATGGATAAAAACAAGTATGCTGGAACAAAGACAGAAAAGAATCTTATGGAGGCATTTTCAGGGGAAAGTCAGGCAAGAAATAAGTATACTTATTTTGCACATATTGCTCAGACAGAAGGGTATGAGCAGCTGGCTGAAATATTCCTTTCAACAGCTAGAAATGAGCAGGAGCATGCTCGTCTATGGTTTGAAGAGCTTGGTAATCTAGGAGATACTGCTGCGAATTTATTACAGGCTGCTGAAGGCGAGAATTATGAGTGGACTGATATGTATGCTAGATTCGCTAAGGATGCGGAGGAAGAAGGATTTACTGCATTAGCTGCTAAGTTCCGTAGAGTTGCTGATATTGAAAAATCCCATGAAGAGCGTTATCGCAAGCTACTAAGTAATGTAGAGATGCAACAGGTATTTGAGAAGAGTGAGCAAACCATGTGGGAATGTCGTGTATGTGGCCATCTTGTAGTTGGTAAAAAGGCACCTGGTATTTGCCCTGTATGTACATATAAGCAATCATATTTTGAGGTTAGAGCAGAAAACTACTAAAACTAAATAATTATTATGAGTTAAAACTCATACAAATAATTAAAACAGTTCCAAATANAATCTGTATTTGGAACTGTTTTGCTATCGTCTGCGTCTATATACTGTAACACCAAAAGAAATTACTTAAGGAGAGACAAGATGATGAAAAAAATAATACTACTAGTTATGGCATTAGTTACAGTACTAAGCCTTACAGCATGCGCGGGAACAAACGAACAGACGAATGATAAAAAATCCGCCAATCTCGAGGGAAGTCTTGAGGAGATCATTGATAAGATATATGAGACTGCGGACTTGGAAGATGATTTTAGAGAGTATGTGGAAAATGGTATGATGCTTGAAGAAGTAAATGCGGAGAGAGCTGAATATTTCTTAGGGAAATCAGATATTGAATTTAAGGAAGCCTTAGCCAGTGAGCCTATGATACAACCCGGTGCTTATTCCTTGGTTCTTGTACGTACTAAAGAGGGAGCTGATATAGAGAAAATCAAGACTGATATTAAAGAGAACCTTAACCCTAATAAATGGATCTGTGTAGGAGTAAGTGAAGAGAACATAATAGTAGACAATATTGGAGATATTATATTCATAGTAATGAGTGATAATGGAGCAAAGCCTTTACATGAAGCATTCCTTGCATTGGAGAAATAATAATGGTGTTTTCTAGTATAAGTTTTTTATATTATTTTTTACCGACAGTTTTGGGACTATATTTTATAGTCCCAAAAAAATATAAAAATTTAGTTTTACTTATATTTAGTCTGTTTTTCTATTTCTATGGAGAGCCGATATATGGGGTACTTATGATAGTATCGATAACTTCCGGATATCTTCATGGATTATGGATTGATAAGTTGCGTGAAAGTAGATATGCCAAAGTTCCAATGATATCATCGGTTGTAGTGGGTATTGGTTTGTTGGTATATTTTAAATACTTTGATTTTATAATTGATAATCTGAATTCTTTTTTTTCAGTAAATATATCTTCTCTTAATCTGGTCTTACCTATTGGTATTAGTTTTTATACCTTTCAAATATTATCTTATACAATAGATGTTTACCAAGGTGAAGCTAAAGTCCAAAAGAACATTTTGAATTTAGCCACCTATGTAGCATTATTCCCTCAACTTATAGCGGGACCCATAGTCAGATATACAACAGTAGAGGCTGAGCTTAAGGAGCGCACTCATTCCTTGGAAAAGGTGGCCCATGGTATTTGGCGATTTGTTATAGGTCTATCTAAGAAAATTCTTTTGGCTAATACCTTTGGCGAATTGGTGAAGATATTTACTAATACAAGCAATAAGACAGTGCTATTTTATTGGATGTCAGCATTTGCATTTACTTTTCAGATATACTTTGATTTTTCAGGTTATAGCGACATGGCAATCGGACTAGGTAAAATATTTGGATTTAATTTTCTCGAGAACTTCAATTATCCATATATATCAAAAAGTATTACAGAGTTTTGGAGAAGGTGGCATATATCTCTCGGAACATGGTTCAGAGATTATGTATATATTCCCATGGGTGGAAATCGTGTCAGTACACTTAAGTGGATAAGAAATATTATTGTGGTATGGTTTCTGACAGGGTTTTGGCATGGGGCAGAGTGGAACTTTATAATATGGGGACTATATTTTGCAATGTTTTTAGTTCTAGAAAAGTATTTTTTGAAAAACATTCTCATTAGACTGCCACATGTTTTAGGACATATATATGTTATTTTCTTTATTATCATAAGTTTTGTTATATTTAATGCGAACGGTATGGGTGAGGTAAAGGATAACCTTATGGGTATGTTTGGGCTATTAGATGTACGATTAATTAATCCTGAGACAATCTATTACCTTAAAAGCTATGGAATAGTATTTGTAATTGGTATTATAGCGTCTACACCGCTAGCAGTGAACATTATAGATAAGATGATTACCAAAGAAATATTCAAAATACTTATTGATATATTACAGCCTATTATTCTTGTAGTATTACTTTTAGTGATAACAGGTTATCTAATTGATGGGTCGTTTAATCCATTTTTATATTTTAGATTTTAGTATTGGTACCTGGTACCGGCACCGATTGTTGTTTCTGTATATGGAATATATGATTTTTTTATGAGGTTATAATGATGAAGAATAAAATAAAGAATACTATAATTATTGCAACATTTGTTGTATTTATATATGGAATTGTACTGTTAAAAATATTGGTGCCTGATACAGAAATATCATATAGTGAGCGTCGCCATCTTTTACAACATCCTTCTTTCTCATCAGAAAGGTTATTAAGTGGAGAATACTTTAAGGATTATGAAAGGTATGCATTGGATCAATTTCCATTTCGTGATGAGTTTAGAAGTATAAAAGCGTATACAAGATTTAATATATTTAGTCAGAAGGATAATAATTCTATTTATATTATAGATGGAAACATTAATAAGATGGAGTATCCGTTAAATGAAAAAGCTATTATAAATGCTGCTAATAAGCTAAATGAAGTCTATCAAAAATATCTTCAGGGCATGAATGTCAGCTATGCCATTATTCCTGATAAGAACTACTTTCTAGCTAGTAAACATGGATATTTATCTATGGATTATGAAAGACTGGTAAAGTTGATGAAAGATAATGTAAACAACATGAACTATATAGATATATTTGGCTTACTGGAATTGAAGGACTATTATACTACTGATATTCATTGGCGACAGGAAAGTGCCGTAGATGTCGCAAGGTTACTTATAGAGAAGATGGGAACTAGGATAGATACACCTGATGTTCAATATACACAGAACTCATTATACCCATTCTATGGTTCTTACTACGGTCAGGCCGCTTTAAAGCTAAGTCCGGATACACTTATATACATGACTAATGAAGTGATAGATAATGCATCGGTCTATGACCATATTGATAAATCTTATAGTAAGGTTTATGTGGAAGATAGGTTTGGTACAATTGACTCATATGACATATTTCTTTCAGGGGCTAAGTCAATTCTTACCATTACTAATCCTTCGTCATCCTCGGACAAGGAGCTAATAGTATTTAGGGATTCCTTTGGTAGCAGCATTGCACCCTTACTACTTAATGAATATGCAAAAATAACACTAGTGGATCTACGTTATATAAATACGGATTTATTGGGGAATTATATAAACTTTTCAGAAAATCAGGATGTGCTTTTTTTATACAATACGATAATTTTGAATAATAGCTATATGTTAAAATAATATATAGCTTTAAGAAGCATTGTTTTTTAGTGATTTTAATATTACAATACGAAGGTGCCTTATGCTTGACTAAAAAACAAAGGAGAAATACAGAAAGATGAATTTTGATTTGACACAAGGTAATGAGACAAAAGCTTTAATTAAGTTTACAATTCCAATGATAATAGGTAACCTATTTCAGCAACTATACAATGTGGCAGATACTATCATTGTTGGTAGATTTATTGGTTCTAATGCTTTGGGGGCAGTAGGTAGTTCATTTGCAATAATGGTGCTCTTAACGTCAATTATATTAGGACTTTGTATTGGAAGTGGGACGGTATTTTCACATCTTTATGGTGCTAATAAGATAGAAGAGTTGAAGAATAGCTTCTTTATGTCATTTTGTTTGATTGGTTTACTTACCTTGATTATTAATATATCTGTTCTAGTATATATAGATGATATTCTAGTACTATTACAGATTCCACAGGAAGTATTACATGAAACTAAAACATATTTACAAATAATTTTTTATGGAATTGGTTTTACTTCCATATATAATTATTTTACTTCTATAATGCGGAGTATGGGAAATTCAGTGGTACCACTAATATTCCTTATTATATCTGCTATTATAAATATAGTTCTAGATATTATTTTTGTTGTACCCTTAAATATGGGTATAGCTGGTGTAGCCTATGCTACAATCATTGCGCAGGGTTTTTCAGCTGTGGGTATTGCAATTTATTGCTTAATAGGATATCTATTTTTATTTTATGGCTTATTCAGGGGAATGGGAAGACCTGAAATATCTATAGTACTAACAATTCTAAGTCTTGGGACAAGAGTTGCCTTAGCCTATATTCTTTCGCCCATACCTTCTATAGGCTTAGTAGGAATATGGTGGTCAATTCCTATCGGATGGGCTTTGGCAGATATCCTTGGTCTATATATTTATAAGAGAGTGTCAAATAAAGAATAGAAACAGGTGTTTATTTATCAATTGTATTAATTGATATAATAAAAATACTTACTCCTATTCCAATAGCTGATAATATGATATAAAAATATATATTGGATATAAGCACCATAGATATGGTTAAAGATGCCCATAAAAGCAGAAGAGCATTAATTTTAGTTCTTCTTGTGATAGCTTTATGCTCCATGTAACTTTTTATAATAGGCTTAAAAACCTTATGATTAGTAAGCCATTCATATAGGCGGCTCGAGCTTTTGAGATAACATATGGAAGCAAGGAGTAAGAATGGTGTTGTAGGTAGGACTGGTAAGAATACACCAATTATTCCTAATGCTAATGAAGTCGAACCTATAAATATTAGTAAGATTTTTTTTATATTTGATTTCATTGGTACCTCGATTATTATTTTTATAAGTTACAAATTAATAGCTTATAATATAAGCTATGATTAACTAAAAAGCAATAAGTATGTGTCTCACTTCCTGCCATTGAAATAAGCGGGCAAGTTGATAGGTGCTGACTTTGAATTCACATATTATAGGAGGGTGGTCTATATGGAAAACAACAATATAGCTAAGAAGCTAATAACAGAGGAAGAAAGAGATGAACTGCTTAGGACTTTACAAACACGTTTTGATAAACATATGGACTATCATAAAAATCTCAAATGGTCTAAGATTCAAGAAAAGTTAATAGTAAATACCGACAAGTTGTGGTCATTATATGAAATGGAAAGAACAGGCGGAGAGCCAAATGTAGTAGGATATGATAAAGAGACTGATGAATATATTTTTTATGATTGTTCAAAGGAGACACCTAAAGGACGCAGAAGTATATGCTATGATCGTGAAGCTTTAGATTCTAGAAAAGAGCACAAGCCTAAGGATTGTGCTCTAGATATGGCAGAAGCTATGGGTATTGAGATCTTATCAGAAGAAGAATACCGAAAGCTTCAAGACCTTGGTGAATTTGATTTGAAAACTTCCAGTTGGATTAAGACTCCTGATAAGATTAGGAGACTCGGTGGAGCCCTGTTTTGTGATCGTCGTTATGATACGGTATTTGTATATCATAATGGAGCTGAATCCTACTTTTCAGTAAGAGGCTTCAGAGCTTCATTAAGAGTTTAGAATTATTCAACTGATTTTAAAGCAGAAACCATATTTATTTTCTTAATATTTCTTGAGAGTAGGATATTAACTGCTATAGATACTATAAAAGTTCCTAAAACACTGATGGTTACGGATTCTAATGATATATATGTTCTCATATCAAGAGAAGCAGGCATCGTAGACAGCATAAAATCAACTAACCAGAAGCCTATAGGCACACCTATTATTATACCTAGGACTGTAAGCCAGATGTTTTGCATACTAAGAAGTGAGCGAATAAGCCTGGGATGAAAGCCCATAACTTTTAGGGTTGCTAATTCCCTTATTCGCTCAGTATAAGAAAGAGCTCCAAGATTATATAGTACAACACTTCCTAGTATTATAGCTCCCATAATTAGTATAACAACTATCATTCTAATGCTTTCTAGTAGCTCATTAAAGCTATTCATAAGGTTATTCTTATTCAGGGTATTTTCAATAGCTTTCATAGAAGTATTACTTACAATATCGGAAGTAAGTAGAGAGGATGGCATAAATGATTGGCCCGTCTCTTCATAAACCTCTTTATTAATAGCTATTCCCTGCCCCATGGGTGTTCTATATATGACAGATATCTCGCTTTCAATCCAGTCCTTCTGCCCGTATATTCTCCATTCTATGATATCGCCAATCTCTGAATTAAGTTGTTCAGCCATTTTCTGAGATATTCCTATGCCCCTATCAGGAAGAGATATTCTCTCGCCTCTAGTATCCTCGAATCTAATTTTATCACCTTGTTCAGCTACTGTAAGAAGACCATTCACTTTATTTGATTTGAATTTGAGTTCAATACTAGCTTCTTGAATCAATTGACCTGAATAACTATTGGTCAATAGGGTTATATCTTCACTTGAGGCTTTGGGGTCAATGTTTATTTTATCTTCATATACGTTCAAGTCTTCATACATCCATTGACTTACTTTATTAATTGTATCTCTAAGACCAAGACCAAAAAGTAGAAGAGAAGTACAGCCAATTACTCCTATTATAGCCATAAGAGACCGTATTCTACTTCTTATAATATCTCGTAAGTTCCATTGGATTCCAAAGCTTAACTTATACCAAATTTTGCTTCTTTCTAATCCCTGGTGCACTTTATTTTTTGGAGCCTTTGGGCGTAGTAAGGCGGCAGGAACTTCCTTTAACTGACCCTGACATGCAAGATAAGAAGCCAGGCCACAGCTGAAAGCTAGTAAAACAACTATAATAAAAGATGAAGGAGATATAGCAATTGACCAGTTTGGAAGTGTGTATATGGATTTTTGCATAATAAAAAGTATAGGAGGTATTATTAAGGGCCCTATTAACAGTCCAAGTAGCCCGCCAATAAGTCCTAGCCAGATACCATAGGAAACATAATGAATAAGTATTCTGTTTTTTGAAAAGCCTAGGGCCTTTAGTGTGCCAATCTGAGTTCTTTGAGAGTTGGTCATTCTGGTCATTGTTGTAAGTATGGTAAGAGCCGCTATAAGGAAGAAGACAATAGGAAAAACACCTCCCATAGCCTTGTTTTGTTCGATCTCATTATTAAAGGATGAGATACTAAGATGGGAATCCTCGTCNATAATTAGCATAAACCTATCTGAGAATAAACCCTCTAGTTCTTGATATAAGTTCTCCTCATTTGCATCTTTAGTAAGAGATAAAAGAAGCTGATTGTACTCTATATCAAAATTATCTGGCAAAGAGGATGAGTATAGGAATATAAAACCATAATTCTCGTGATCAGGCATAAATGAGCCACTATCCTTGGAACTGTAAATATATTCTGGATGTAAGATAAATCCTAAAATCTCCTTAGTAAATACTGTACCTGGGATATCTAACTGTATTTGATCTCCTATATTAAGCTTGTTAGTCTTAGCATATGATTCATCAAGCCAAATCCCGTCAAGGGTGGTGTTAAGAGGACTACCCTCAGTTACACTAGGGAGAGAAAGGGTATTCTCCTCAATAACATTTATAGTTAAAACCTTGTCATTATCAGTGTATAGGGGGCAATCATAACTAAGCCTCAGTGAAGTGTCTTTTACACCAGATAGCTTTTTAACCTTACTTTCATCTTCCGAGTTAAAACTACTAGCTATTAGCCATATATCAGCAAGATTGGTTTCTTGATAGAAATTCTCTACCTCTGTCTGCATGCCATACCATTCAGCGTTAATACCTGAGAAGACAAAGGAAGCTAGAAAAGCCATAATAAAGATAGAGATAAATTGACCAAGATGATTCTTCATATCCCTTAACATCTTAAGAATAAGCATTACCAAGTCACCTCCATAACCGAAAGGGGTGATTGATTAATAATAATCTCGCTTATTTTTCCATTTCTCATCTTTATAACACGATCAGCCACTAAAGCCATATGGGGGTTATGAGTAACTACGATTACTGTTTGTCCTTGTTGTCTGCTTAGCATCTGCAAAAGTTCTAGAATCATGACTCCTGTCTCGGTATCAAGTGCCCCGGTTGGCTCATCGCATAGTAGTAGCTTTGGATTCTTACAGATGGCTCTAGCTATAGATACTCTTTGTTGTTCTCCGCCGGAAAGCTGAGAAGGAAACTTATTACCATGTTCTAAAAGTCCTACTAGCTTTAAGGCTTCATTAAAGCCCATGGTATCTTTTTTTAGAGCCTTAATAAGGGACACATTTTCATAGGCTGTTAGGCTTGGTATTAAATTATAAAATTGAAATACAAAGCCTATTGTGTCCTTGCGATAAGTGGTTAGAGAATTATCATCGTATTTTGTTATATCTTCTCCATCTATTAATATGGAACCATCAGTTACATAATCAAGTCCTCCCAAGAGATTAAGTAGAGTACTCTTACCGGCGCCGCTTGGACCTAGTATTGTCACAAATTCACCCTTTTCAATATCAAAGCTAATATCATCTACTGCTCTGTACTTAAGCGTTCCCATATCATAATCCTTGGTGACGTGATTAAATCTTATAAATGACATCTTATACTCCTATCTTCTTTCTAATATTTTTCGAATAATTATTGATAGCTCCTTTGACACGGTTTCTATATCAGCTGGATATTTATAAAGCATGACGGATTCAAGTTGTTGATGGCAAAAACTAAATATGATTTTGCCATATAAGTGACTGTCTAAAGGGCGAAAGAACTTTCTTTTTATACCTTCATCCAAAAAAGAAGAAAGGTGACTGATGATTTTATTAACAAAATTGTCATTGACTTTTTGCTCTGTAATAATTCCAAGGATTTCATTAGTGTGAAATATACTTAAACTAATCCCTCTTTCTTTAACAAACAGGGATAAGATATGAAATATATTATCNATTTGAGCAAAGGGGTCATCAGTCATAAATGATAATTCTTTAGCTATTAGCTCATTTATNTTTTCGAAATAGAAATTAGTTAGGTAGAGTAGTAGATCAACTTTGGTTTCAAAATACAGATAAAATGTACCCTTGGCACAGCCTGCATCTTCAACGATTTCTCTTACAGATGTAGCTTCGAAGCCCTTTTGTTGAAAAAGCTTCTTGGCTGATTGAAATATCCGCATTTTAGTTGCCTCAGATTTGCTTGTTTTAGGATTCATATGATTTTATCCCCCTATAAAAATTGTTAATTCATTTTATCATTCGCCTTTTATAATAACAATGTACAAATATGAACAATCGGTCAGTTTTACCCGCAACTGGCATTATTTATAGAACTCTATGGCAATTGTTATGATTATATAGTATGAATTGCATGAAGAAATGGTATTAGATAATAACAAATATATATAAGTTGACCAAAAACATGATTTGTGTTAATATTAAGCGATTAAACATATTAAGTAATTATTTAACTTTAAGGAGGCTATAAGATGAAGCATAAGATAAGGTTACTAATGCTAGTAGTAGCAATGTTATCCATGTTGATAGTTGTGGCGGGCTGTTCAAAGAAGGAAAAGGATACACCCAGTGATATAACAAACAATACGGCTGAGGTAGATGAGGATATTAATAATGCTTCTGATGAGCANGGCACTGC
>JGI24709J26583_10000656_pt1 | contig 29641 bp, 24 predicted proteins | sample BioPla2DNA1_FD_26583 | JGI IMG/M metagenome (IMG submission 26583) | reverse complement strand
ACGATCTCGACACCGCCTTCATACTTGGGCAGATCGGTAAATGTCCACGCCCAATTGTCATCCGCATCCGGTGTGACTTCCAGGCTCTCGACTAGGACCGGTTCGGCTTCGCCAACCTTCTTGTAGAGATTGATCGTGATCGTATCAGGTCGCTTGCCATCCTGATCGTTTGCATCATCCCACGTCTTCGTGCCGGATACCTCCACCGTCTGATAAGTGTTCGTTACAATAAACCTTTCTGTTATATCTCCACTATATTCTTCAAGGTGGTTATCAGGTACAGAAGTTTCTACAACACGGAATTCATATGGATTTCCGTCTAGATCTGTCAGATTAACATTCATCCATGTGAAAATCCATTCTTCCAATTCTCCTGAACTACCTTCCGGAGGAGTCTCAGGTGTTCCGTCCAATTCACCGGCAATGGGATAAACGTCCCAAGAATCCGCTGAAGTTACTCTGTACTGCAACTGTAATGTTACGGCAGGATGTGTGTAACCTGATGTCGGAAAGTTTCCGGCCCATACTTTTTCAGCCGAAATATTCTGTTGCGGTGGTGTGTAGGTATTCGTAATAGTAAGTGTACATTCGCCGCTAAGCTCATAGTTCTCAGGCGGACCATATTCTGAAGCAGCTGCGCTTAGTTTTTCCTTGACATAATAGGTGTAGAGCTTGCCATCATTATCCTCTTTAGGCAAGTCCAACCACTCGACACTTGAAGTGCCGTCTAGAAGCTCTTGAACTAAGACATCAGGAACTTTCTCCTCCGTGCCCCCATCCACTTTCCTAAACAGCTCAAAATAGATCGTAGGACGCGGCGTCGGTCCGTTTGCCCATATTTTCTTGGCTTCTAAACGACTTATAATCTCCGGTGTAAACTTGTTAGTTACAGTCAGGGTCTCGTCATCAACTGTCTTCTCATATTTTTCCGGAGTTGTCTTCTCATCTATCGTATATTTATAAGGAACGCCATTTTGGTCGTATTTCTGCAATCCGCTCCAAGTATAAACAAACTCGTTTGCAGTGCCGGTAGCAGGCGAAACAGTATAATCCGGCTGATCGGCTTCAGGCAGTAGCACTCCGTTTCGTTTGAGACACATTTCAACGGCAACGTGATCTGCCTCAGGACCTCCTGACCATATTTTTTTACCTGTGACATTAATCGTATAATCATCGTCCTGAGGGCTGTTCGTCACAGTAACTGAATCTTCTTTTTCAAGAATGGCCAGAGTCACCTTGCCATCGGTAAAATCACCGTTCGTGGCATCAGTATCTGAATAAGAGGCGACAAACCCGGCTGAATCTGTCTCTTGGACAGTGTATTCACCATAGGGAAGATTCTCAAATACCTTGCTTCCACCGGCTGTAAGTGAAAATTCTTCTGTGGTGCCATCCGGTTTCGTCAATGTAAAAGTAAAAGTAGGAGGAGCTTGACGGGTGCTCAATCGGTTTGCCATACGAATGCTCAAAGGTTGAAAAACCTTATTTACCGTAATTTTTCCAAGGGGTTTTTCCGTATTCGTCACGAGAACCGGTGAATCCGGGGATGTCTGATTAATCCGGAACGTTGACTGATCAATGTCATAAACATTGATTTTCGTCGTATAGTCACTCAATTCTCCGATCGTTCCGCTATCTCCGTTATATTTGACTTGCGTTTCTTTTACAGTATATGTGTCTTCCAGGCGAAGATTGGTCATGATCCTCTTTTCGCCATTTCGCAAGTTGAAAATTTGGTGATACAACGGAGCACCGCCTACTCCGGACAGTTCCCCTGTAATCTCAATCGTAAAAACCCTGTCATATGGATCATCGGTCACCTTGTTCCCATGCGAGTCATATAAAACCTTCTCCACAACAAGCAGGATCGGATCTACTTTCGGAACAGGAAAAGGACTTGTCTGGACATTTCCATTCGCGTCAATGTAAGTAATATTTGCCTCTCCGTTTGTCGAATACATATCTCCTTCAGGAGTTTGGTCTAATATGTCGTCATTGACTTCAATTCGGTACTTCAGTTCCGCATATTTAATATCACTCCCCGACTCGATAGGCGTCGTCAAAGTCCCGGGATTCCAGGTAATTGTTTTCGTATTGGAATCATAACTTGCTTCCCCCTGCGAAGCGACAATTTGATCCACATAGCCAAAGGGAACCACAAATCCGCCGCCCATTGGATCGCTGACTTGAGCATCTTTTACTGCCGCTCCAATCTGTCCTGCGATATTGTTAAATACCGTTTCCAAGTCGGAGGGATCGGCTGTAAAGTAGCTATCGGGAGAGGCCATTTCATTCAAGATATCCTGCCCTGTTTGAGTTACCTCAAGAGCGATTGTCCACACTCTACTGGAGGAAGCCTTGGCATATCCGGCCTGCGCGATCGCGGAGTTTCCATGATTATAATACTTGTCATTATCCGTTCCGGAAGGATCGTCATATCGGTGGAACAAATGGCCTCCTGAACCGATTCGGTTGTTCGTATAACTACTTTCAGGAGCAAGGGAAGTCGTCGCTAAGCGTTCGCCGTTAACAATGTGACTAGCGGGGCCTAAAAAAGTATCATGACTTGCTCTTCCGGGAATATATTGCATGGAGAGATAATCGTTAGGATTGGTCATTTGATAAGAATAGGTGGGTTCTCCGTCAGACAGAAGCACAATGTGCTTGTGGTCAGCATCGGAATTCGCAAGTAAAGCTTGCGCCTGTTTGACACCCGCCTGCGTAAACGTTCCGCCGCCGGCATTGAGCGCATTCACTGCCGCTTTGAGTTGATTGGATTGCGTCGTTAATCCGACCCTAGTGGTTGCAGTGCCTTCAAAGGAAACCAGTCCAATACGAGTCGTCGTATTCCCCTCAGGCAACAGAGTATCGATGAAACTGTTGGCGGCAGCCTTTGCCTGTTTAAGGCGATCATTGTCTCTCATACTTCCGGAAGTATCAATAACAAGAACAATATCGCTTGTCACAGGATTGTCTTTGCCCTCGATCCTTAAAGTAATATCCCAGGTATTTACCATGCCTTCTACAGGCGTCGCCTGTTTGAACAACATGACCTCGCCGGGGAAAGTCGGATGATCCTCTCCGATTACCGGAGAACCGGTTCTGGATTTTGTTCCTAATAAGCGAGAGGAGCGAGAGAATAAAGAATCAGAGGGAAAAGGAGTTTCAGGATTGATATTGTAATGAATCTCTCCTCCGTATGGAGAATTATCCGGCATAACATGGTCAATATTGTCAGTATTTGGACCATAGACAATTTCCCACTGTGCATACAATGTCACGTCATGCTCAAGAACAAAAGATTCTTCCGCAAGTTTACCATTGGCAAAGTACCATCCGATTAATTCATGGCCGGCCTTTGTGGCTTCGGGCAACTGACCCAGTGAATCACCTTTCTTTAACTTCTTCGGCTCAATTAAGGTGCCGCCATTAGAGTCAAACATAAGCGTGACGATGTCCTCGCTCTCGCTTAGACTTTCTACGACGGTAGACTCCTCAACATCGTCCGGCAACTCGATTATTCCGCCTTCGAAATGATCGAAAGCCGATTCATCCGAAGACTCAAGTGTTTGATCAACTCCTTGTTCAGAGTCCGTCGCCTCAGTGCTGTGCACCTCTTGTTCCTGCAGACTTTCATCTGTCATATCAAGTGCATACACAGCTACCGGTGCTATCTGAACAACGTTTGTCAATACCATAATGATTGACAAAAATAACGCCGTCAGTTTTTTGTTTTCCATCCAAAACTCCTTTACGAATTCGTTTGATTGTTTTATATATAATAATATATAATTGTATACCATTATAGCACCTTAATAATACAATCTCAACGCAAACACAACTCGGTATGCAATTATTGACTTATTTACCATTAAAAATATTGCTGAGAGAAAACTTGAAAAGAATCACTTCCCGTATCTGATACCTGGGAGCTATGGAGTTTTTCGTTCGGAACGCTCTCTCCCCTACATTTTCATAACCAATTCTCCACTTTGATGGATCGACTCTGCATTTCAAATCGTGAATTGGCAAATATTGTCTACTGTAATCAAGCCCGATCTGCAAATATCGAAGCGGAGAGCGAACTCCTTCTGATTATTCTTCTTAATAAGATCTTGGCGTAACTCTTTGCAGAAAAAATAATTTCTCAAAATCAACCGAATGAACTTCTAAACTATCATTCACTTGAGTATTAGGAACTGAAGAATGCTATAACAATTTTTTTCCTAATAAAAGACCGGTATTCTAATGATAGAGTAACATCTTTCATATTTAGAGCATCGGAAACCGATAAACTAGAAGTAAATTGCTTTTCTACTTCATCGAAGCGCACTCCCGTCAAGCGAACGGCTTAAACGAAATTAATTCGAACCAGAAAAAAGGCCTCAAAAGAGGTCTTTTTGTTTGTCGCTAGCTGAAGAGGAAGAATTTGGTGATATCTTCACCTTAATCTTAATGCCCCATTTCGAATGATCGATTTTACATACCCCTGGGGGATGTACGACGCCATATGTACATATTGATGAATGCCAAGCCCCAGGTACGAACCATTGCCGATTGATGATCGAGATTTTTTAGAATAGGAAAAATTCAGGTTCTCTTCTTTCTTTTAACTTCTCTTCCAGAGCTCCTAAATGACTTAAAAAGCCCTCATCATCAAAATGTTTCAGTTTCAATGGGCAGGCCAGCACACAAGCGCAGCACTTCATGCATTTTCCCGGGACTTGAGAAGGGTCTTCCTCATCGATGGCGCCGATCGGGCAACTTCTCACACACTGAAGGCAGTGAATGCAACCGGATTTCGTGGCAGGTTTTACAGAAATGATTGACACGCTCTCTCCGCTTACGCCTTTTGGCTGATAATACGTTAGATCCTCTTTTCCCGGCATAGAGACGTGTTTGCCCTTTTTGAAGGAATCAAGGATCGCCTCTAAATGATCATCCAGAGCGGCATAATCTTTATCATCCGGTCTGCCTTTTGCGATCGTATCTGAAAACACATGACGGGCGATAAGAGCCGCTCCCCCGACGACCGTCATTCCCGCATGCACACAGAGCGACTCCATTTCTCTAAGCGCATCGTCATAGTGACGATTGCCGTACACGCTCAAAAGAAAAACTTTCGCTCCTTCTCCTTTCATCTGTGAAACGTATGGGAGGAGAAGACTTGGTATTCTTCCTGCATACACAGGCATCGCAAAAATGACCAGTGAATCTTCATCAAAACCGAGAAGCTCTTGCCGCTGCTTTGGAAGAGTAAACGGACGATGCTCCCATGGAAGTCCCGATGTTTGGCTTAACTTCTGCGCTAAGTAGATGCCTATCTTTCGAGTGCTTCCGGCGGGACTGAAATCTGCTAAGACAAAACGTTTCGCATTGCTTTTCACTGTATTCTCCCTATCATACCGGATAAAGAATCATGACGACACCCAGAGTGACGGCCATGACAAGTAGACTTAACGGCAGTCCCAATTTCCAATAATCTCGAAACTGAAGTCCGGCTGGACCCATGATAAGTGTATAAGACTGATGGCCAATCGGAGTCATGAACGCCGATGTCGCTCCGACAAAGACACATATCAAGAACGCATCAACGTTGAGGCCGAGGCCGGTCGCCATGCTGATGGCAATGGGCGCCATTAATAGAGCAGCTGCGGCATTATTGATGATATTGGTCAACATCATGGTGATGGCCATCAATATAAGAAGGATTCCCCAATTCGGCACCGTTGCGGAGAGCAATACAATTTTTGAGGCAATTAGATGTGCGGCGCCAGTTGTTTCAAGAGCCTCACTGACAGGGATGAGGCTCCCTAAGAGAATGAGAATCGGAAGCTCAATCGCCTCATATGCCTTTCGCAAACTGATCACGCCTGTAAGCACCATTAAAAGTGCTGCAATGGTAAAAGAGAGGTCCGCCGGTAGAACTTCTGCCGTCACCAATACAATGGCAGCCACGAATAGACCAATACTCAGCGCCACCGTTGATTTGGGCTTCATTTCAATTCCTCGCTCCATCAGCGGAAGCGCCCCTAAATCGCGCACTATCTCCTGAATGCTTCCCTGCGTCCCCTGCAAAAGTAACACATCACCTGACTGAATCGATATGCGATTCGGGCTCTCCGCAAGCCGTACACCTGCTCTGGCCACGCCAAGAAGATTGACATTGAAATTACTTCTCAGCGCCATATCCTTCGCCGTTCTATGTATGAGATTCGAAGTATCCGTGACGACGACTTCGCTGACGATGACCCCTTCTCCGCTGAAATCTGCCGTCTCTACGGGAGCGCTGCCGGAAAGAGGGAGCTTGCTGAGCCGCAGGAAATCCTGCACTTGCTTTGTGCTGCCCTGCAGAATCAGTCTGTCTCCTTCTTGAAGGACCAAAAACGGCGAAACATATGCATACTTCTCTTTATCCCGGACATAGGCAATNACCTGAACCTCGCTGAAGTACTTCTGACCAAGTTCTTTGAGACTTTGGCCGATCAGATTTGATCCGGCTGTAATCTCCACCATCGTTGTATAGTCTTTGATTTCAAAAAGATCTTCCTTTGTTGCTGTCGCTTTTCTCTCGGGGATCAATCTATATCCAATCAATACTGTAAATAAAATCCCCGCAACAGTAAGAGGCGCCCCTATGGGAAAAAAGTCAAACATGCGGTATCCGGTACCTATAGAAGCTTCTCGAAATGAAGAGATGATGATATTGGGGGGCGAGCCCACCAAAGTCATCATTCCGCCCAGTAGAGAAGCCGCCGCAAGCGGCATCAGCATTCTAGAAGCGGGATATTTATTCATGCGGCTAATCCGCAAAGCGGCCGGAAGAAAGAGAGAAAGGGCACCTACATTGTTCATAAAGGCAGAAAAAATCGCCACGGAAAATGTCAGAATGAAAGTTTGACCCCGAAGCGTTTTTCCATATCGAATAATCTTTGCAACAAGAAAATCCACAAATCCGGAATTCTGAAGACCTGCACTTATGACAAGCACAGCGGCAACCGTTATGACCGCATTATGGCCAAATCCTCTGAACATGCCTTGCACGGGAACGAGTCCGATCAATGCGGAAATACAAAGTGCGCCCAAGGATATGACATCGTAACGTATTTTCCCCCAGGAAAAGAGGATCAACATCGTACCTAACAACATAAAAATCATCAGCTGATCTTGTGTCATCATTTTCCTCTATATTTTATGAGTCTGCTCGAAGTTTCCTCAACTCATTTTCACGCTGCCTTAAAATTTGCAGCATTTCATTGGCCTTTTCCTCTACCTTCGCCTCTCGATCTTCGTCATTGCTCTGCATACAGACTTCGATTTCTCTAAGGGTCAATTCCAACGCCTCGTCTTGCGGTCGAAATACGGTGGTGTCAAGAAAGAGCATCCGGTCATAGATTCTTCCCAGTTGGGGATAAAAGAGTTCGTTTTTAGGATCTTCTTTCAGTTCTCCCACTCTCTCCATAAGCAGCAGCACCGGATTGTCAACATTCCAGCGAGTCGTTCGAATCGTAGGCGTATTTTTCGAAATCCAGAGCGAAAAGAAAGCCAGCACGCCAAAAATAACCGTCAATAAAATCGCCAATACTAAGAGGAGAACTCCCTTTCCTTTGATGGTAAAAGCAAAATAGGCATTGAGCGCAAGCGAAAGCACTCCATATACGCTGAGGAGTATCCCGGTCGATCCGATTCCCTTGGCACCGGTACGCGCACTGAGGATTTGCGAAAGCGTGATTCCGGCATATGAAAGAATCACCGTAAGGATCGAAAAAGTAAACGCCACCTTATATGCAAATCCTTTCACTGTGGGAACAAACATATAAACGATAACAACCGCCAGCAAACACACAAGAGCGCCGACAGCAAGTACAGCATGTAATCCTTTTTTCACTATTTCCCCCTCAATGCATTATGTGTTCAATCAGTATTTTCGTCCCAAGAAACAAGAGAATGATGCCGCCTGCAAATTCCGCTTTGTCTGCAAGGCGTCCCTGCACCCGACAGCCCAGATATGCGGCGACTAGGCAGATAATAAAAGTCACTCCCGACATCATCGCGGCAGCTGACAGTATATTCGCGTGTAAAAAGGCAAGACTTACCCCGAGCGCCAGAGCATCGATGCTGGTGGCTACGGCTAAAGGTAAAAGAATCGAGATGGAAAAACCGGACTCATCTCTCTCTCGATCTTCTCCGGAACTTCTGATCATCCCTATACCGATCCACGCAAGAAGTCCAAAAGCAATCCAGTGGTCCCAAGCGTCGATCTGTTCGCAAAAGCTTGTCGCCAAGCTAAAGCCTATCATGGGCATGACTCCCTGGAAAAACCCAAAGAGCAACGCCATCTTCAACGCGTTTTTCCATGAAAATTGTCCGCACATGCTCAATCCATTGCTGATAGAGACAGCTGCGGCATCCATCGACACGCCCAATGAAATCAAAACCAAATCGACCAAACTCATAGTATCGGTATCCCTAAAAAATATTATAACATAGCAGACCACCCTGATTGATCAAATGAGAGATATCTATAGGTGTTACATCATAAATTAATAATATTATAAAAAGGAGCCTATGCGTTCTTTTTAATGAGTTGTTTCATAACAAAATAGAGTCCGTCGCTTAAGAGAAACTCATTGTACTCAAATCCGGCTTCCTCGATCATCTCCGTCGAAAACAATTTTGCATACCCGCCCGTCAAGATCCTCTTGCAAGGGGATCCAACCTGCTTTTCCATCATATTCGCAAGCTGTACAACGCTGCCGAACGCGCCATAGATGATTCCCGATTGAATGGAGCCGATTGTGTCATCGGTAATGACTTTTTCCGGTCGAACAAGGGGAATCTTCGGCAAATGAGGAATAGAAAGATGGAGCGCAGAAGCCATATTTCCTATTCCGAGCATAATAATGCCGCCGTAAAAAATATTTCCCTCTACAGCTGTCAATTTCGAAGCGCTTCCCAGATCCGCGACGATGACCGGCTGAGGATATTCTCTTGCGCCGTAGCTTGTCGCCAGAAGATCAGCTCCGACCTCACGTGGATTATCAAGCCTCACATCAAAATCATCAAGAGTAAAAGTGTCGAGAAAAGCGACAGGAATATCCGAAAAGACATATTCAGCCGCTCTTTTTACAATGTCAAAGATATGCGGAACGACACATGAGATCATGACTCCGGATATTTCTGCTTCTGATCTTCTTTTATGATTCGCAAAAAACTCTCGATATTCCCCCTTCTGAGGCTTTTTCATCGTCTGATGCCTGGTGTTCCAGATCCTCTGTCTATTTTTTCCGTAAAGAACCGCCACAATGTTGCTGTTGCCGACGTCTACTGTAAGAATCATATATTTCTCCCGTCAATCATTTTTATTTAACTCTTTCGAACGAAGAAAACTCGCTTCTACCGCATCGTGTAAAGCGTGCTTTAGTCCGTTTTTCTCCAGTGCCGAAACGCCCTCAACCGTTGTACCTGCAGGAGAGCAAGTCTCCAAGCGCAACTGCCTGCTGTCATGACCATTTTGTAGAAGTAGAAGCGTTCCTAAATTATTCTGAAGAACCATATCAAGGGCATCTTGATAGCGAAGTCCTCTGCGAAGACCCGCCTCTGCAATAGCCTCGACAAACATCGTGTAAAAAGCCCCACCGGAACCGGCAAGGACGGAAGCGATATCCATCAGGTTTTCAGGAAGAATTTTCACCTTTCCGATGAACTCAAAAAGCTCTATTGCATATTTGTGATCTGCCGGCTCCAGTGTCGTCTCCTCACTAAAAACCGTCATCCCTTCACTGACAAGAACTCCGAGATTCGGCATAATTCTCTGAACACAGGCAGCATCTTCAATCATTGCGCGAATACTCTCGCTGGAAAGCCCGGCGGCAATTGAGAGAACACTTTTCCCCCGCAGATCTTCGCGGTGTTTTCTTAAAATCATCGGCATGATCTGCGGCTTCACACCCAAAAGCACCATATCCGCCCTCCGGCACAACTCTTTCATCTCCATGCAGAAATGAGCCTGTGGATGATTTTCTTTCGCTCTCTGCACCGAAGACAGAGACGGCGTATATATATATACCTTCGTACCGGTTTGTGCAAAGAACTCTTCCGCCGCTTGTGCGATGGCCGAGCTCATTTTTCCGTATCCGGCAATTCCAAATTTCATGGCTTCTCCTTTGTAGGCTATTGTATCACGTCGCTTTGTTCCCATGCCACAGAAATAGAGGCTATTTTTTCAGCAAACATCATCATCCCGATTTATAGTTATACAGAGGTTTTAGCTTGCAGATAATATCACAAGTCTCATGGAGATATTCAAGGAGATGTTCTTCGTTTTTATATGCCATCGGAGCTTCGTCAAGCGTCGATTTTTTGACGGATGTGCTAAACACTCCCTTCATGCTCTCATGAAAGTCGCGCATGGAAAGTTCCTTCTTTGCCTGTGTGCGAGACATCACCCTCCCTGCGCCGTGGGGCGCAGATTCATTCCAGTCGGGATTTCCCTTTCCGATGCAAAGCAAGGATCCGTCTCTCATATTCAGGGGGATGAGAATTTTTTCCCCTTTCTTCGCCGACACAGCCCCCTTTCGAAGGATCATCTGATCTATGTCGATATAATTGTGAATGGTGGAGAACTGCTCTTGCACCTCTAAATTCATNCCTTGAATGATGATGTCAGCCATGGCACTTCGATTGATGAGAGCGTATCGCTGCATGAGGCGCATNTCGTGAAGATAGTCTTCCTTCAGCGTCCCTTCTAAATATTCGAGACCTCGGGGCTGATGTGAGGAAATTTTTGCCGCCTTTCTTTGATAATGAAGCGCAACTTGAAGGCCTATATTTCTTGAGCCGGAATGAATGACCAAGTAAAGGCTTCCTTCATCATCGCAATTGACCTCAATAAAATGATTGCCTCCGCCGAGCGTCCCAATGGACACTTGAGCCCTCTCGATATCGAGGCGGGCATCGTTCTTCCCCCCTTCTCTGCATCTCAATGCATTCACATTGGCTTCTTCTGAGAATGGATGCGGAGTTCTTCGGATCGCAAAACCGGAGGGAATCTCATCGCGTATAAGTCGGTCAAGCTGCAAGAAATCGATGTCTCTTTCTCGAAGTTTTGTCGTCAACATGCCGCAGCCGATATCCACTCCGACTAGATTGGGGACAATCTGATCACGCACGCGCATCGTCGTTCCGATCGTACACCCTGCTCCGGCGTGGACATCAGGCATGATGCGAATGTGGGTTCCCTTCGTAAACGGCTGATCGGTAAGTGTCTGAATCTGTTCTCTTGCCTTGTTTTCCAGCTCACTTGTAAACACTTTTGCTTCACTATATTGTCCCTTGATTATGATCACAGATATCCTCCCTAATAATCATTCCAACTACTCCAGAAAATGAACAAAATAACCCTTGCTCTTTTCAACTTTATCTTACCCTGTCTGCTCTTTGATATCCCGCTTAGCCCTCAACTCATATTAAAAGAGAAAAAACCGGCTATTAAGCCGGTACGATCTCCTAGTATCTATTACTCTTCCTCATCGAATTGCTCAAAATATCCAATATCAGTTGAGTGTACACCGACTTCAAGTCGAACGAGAGCGCGTCGGATCTGGAGGAGAAAGTTCTGCATTTCAAAATCTTCCCTTTCTTCTTGCAAAGCCGCTTCCGCTTCTTCTTTTTCACGGCGAGCTCTCTCCAGATCGATCTCTTCCGGATGCTGCGCAATCGTCGTATAGATGTTTACGACATTATCCTTGATTTCGACAACTCCTTCAAAGAGAGCTAATTTCTCTTCCTCCCCATCATTTAGGATGCGCAAAATGCCGTCGCCCAGACTGCTCGTCATGGGTGCGTGATTCGGAAGAATTCCAATATCGCCATCGACTGCGCGCATGGCAAGAAAGTCGGCTTCCCGTTTAAACTTTACTCCCCTGGGAGTCAATATATTCAATTCCAATTTTCGGGTTTCAGACTTTGCCACTTGTTCCCCCCACATTTACAGTTCTTGCTGTGCTTTCGCATGACTTGCTATGACGTCCTCAATGCTTCCCGCATTCATAAAATGGCGTTCTCCGATATGATCATGCTTGCCTTCAAGAATCTCCCGAAAGCCTCTCACGGTATCAGCTACATGCACGTACTTACCTTTGATCGAAGTAAATTTTTCGGCTACGAAGAAAGGTTGCGACAAAAAACGCTGAACTTTTCTTGCACGACTGACTGTGTTTTGGTCTTCCTCAGACAATTCATCAATCCCTAAAATGGCCACAATATCTTGCAGGTCTTCATATCGTTGCAAAATGTTCTGAACGGCATGAGCCACATTGTAGTGTTCATGGCCGACAACATCCGGCTCGAGCATCCTTGAGGTCGACGCCAGCGGATCAACCGCCGGATATATACCCTGCTCTACAATGGCGCGTGAGAGAATCGTCGTCGAATCGAGATGAGCAAATGTCGTCGCCGTAGCCGGGTCCGTCAAGTCATCCGCCGGAACGTAAACGGCTTGAACTGAGGTAATTGACCCTTTGTTGGTTGAGGTAATTCTCTCTTCGAGCTGACCGATTTCTTCGGCAAGCGTCGGTTGATAGCCGACTGCAGAAGGCGTCCTGCCTAAGAGCGCAGAAACTTCAGAGCCTGCCTGTACAAACCGATAGATATTATCAATAAATAACAAAACATCCTGCCTCTGTTCGTCTCGGAAGTACTCCGCCATCGTAAGGCCGGAAAGAGCGACACGCATTCGCACCCCCGGAGGCTCATTCATCTGTCCAAAAACGAGAGCTGTCTTGTCAAGCACCCCGGACTCCTGCATCTCATAGTAAAGATCATTTCCCTCCCGGGTTCTCTCGCCGACGCCGACAAACACCGAATATCCGCCGTGCTCAGTAGCGATGCGATTGATGAGCTCCATAATGAGAACGGTTTTGCCTACGCCGGCTCCACCAAAAAGGCCGATCTTTCCGCCCTTTGCAAACGGACACAACAAGTCAATCGCTTTTATACCCGTTTCCAGAATCTCCGGCGTTGGCACTTGTTCGACGAGCTCCGGTGAAGGACGATGAATAGACCAACGCGTCTGCGCATCGATCGCAGGCTCTTCATCGATCCCCTCCCCCAAGACGTTCATCATGCGCCCTAAAACAACATCTCCAACCGGCACACGAATCGGGTGCTGCGTATCGATAACTTTCATGCCCCGTTTCAGTCCGTCGGTTGAATGCATTGCTATGCAGCGAACATTGCCGTCTCCCTTATGCTGGACAACTTCCAGCACAATGGTATGCGTTCGCTTCTCGGATGGCGTGTCTTTTATTCCCACCAGCTGCGCTGTAAAATCCGTCTCCACTTCAAGGGCATTATAGAGAGCCGGCATACCACTTTCAAAACGGACATCGACAACTGCCCCGATAATCTGTGTAATGCGACCTGTTCTATTCTCGCTCATCTTCTCTCCTTACTGCCTCTGTCCAACAATTTCAGCCAATTCCTGCGTTNCCTCCTGTTGACGCTGCCGATTCAGATTTCTCTGCAGTTTTTCGACCAGCTCTTCCGCATTGCTCCCGGCGGTATCCATGGCAAGCATCCTCGATGCCTGTTCTGATATGTGCGCTTCAGAGAAAGCTCGAAAGATCGTCATGTGAAGATAAAAGGGAATCAGATGTTTCAAGTAGACGTCCAAACTGGGTTCAAATGTTCCAGCCACCGGTTCGGGACGTCTGGTTTCAAGTGGCAAAATACGTTCTATTTTCGGTCTCGATAAAAGGATGTTCTCAAACTCCGTATACACCAAGAACACTTCGTCACATTTTCTTTTTAAAAAAAGATCCAACAGTGCCTTTGCGATATTTTCCGATCCATAATAAATTCTTGAGTCCGGAAGCCCGATGACGGATTGTACGATATTCTTCTTGTTCTTCTGAAAAAATCTATATCCGTATGAGCCGATGACGAAGACCTTTTCGTTCTTTCCCTTCATCTCTTCCAGCGCAAAATTCAACACTCTATTGTTATACGAACCGGATAGACCTCGGTCTGCAGAAAAAACGACATATAGTGAATTTCGAACGCGGCGATGTTCATAATACGGGAATTTTCGTGTTTCATCAACAACGGCCAACTCATCGATTTTTCGTTGCAGTTCTTTTTGAACGGGTATGATTCCTTCAAGCTGTTTACCGGAACGCCTTAACTGCGTCGAAGCTACCATGTGCATGCCGTGTATCAGCTGCCTGACCGATTCGATGTTTTTAATTCTCTGCTTAATCTCCCTTGTCGAACTCATGCATGGGGCCTTTCTTCAGAAGCCTCTACGGCCGTTTCAGAGAAATATTTTACTTTTACTTCCTGAATCAAGCGGTCGATTCTCTCACTTAATTCATCTGTCAGTCTATCTGAATGGCGGATGTCGAGACTCAACTGTGGATCCGTTCTTTTTGCTACATGAATCAGAGCTCGCTGAAAATAATTGACCCGATGGACATCTATGTCTTCCATGGCGCCTTTCGTCAACGCGTACAAGATCATAATCTGATAACTGACATCAACCGGTTCATATTGGGGCTGTTTGAGGACTTCGCGAATGCGTTCTCCATGGTTCAACTGGCTCTGCGTTTCTGGATTTAAATCTGAACCGAACTGAGAAAAGGCAGCCAGTTCGTTAAACTGTGCGTATTCAATGCGAAGCGGTCCGGCAAGCCTCTGCATCGCAGGATGCTGCGCAGAACCCCCGACCCGAGAAACAGACAGACCGGGATTGATGGCCGGGCGGAAACCGTTGTTGAAGAGATTGGCCTCCAAGAATATCTGCCCGTCCGTAATCGAGATGACATTGGTCGGAATATATGCGGAGATATCGCCCTCCTGTGTTTCGACAATCGGAAGAGCCGTAATGGATCCGCCTCCATACGCATCCGCCATATTGGCCGCCCGTTCCAAGAGCCTTGAGTGCAAGAAAAAGACGTCTCCCGGATATGCTTCACGTCCCGGAGGCCTGCCCAAGAGCAAGGATATCGTTCGATAGGCAACTGCATGCTTAGATAAATCGTCATAGACGATAAGTACGTCTTCTCCCTTTTCCATCCAGTACTCAGCAATTGAACAACCTGCATAAGGCGTGATGTACTGAAGCGGAGATGAGTCGGAAGCTGACGAGAATACGATGGTCGTATACTCCAACGCTCCCTCCTCTTTCAAGCGAGCCCGGATTCTGGCTACCGTCGATGATTTCTGGCCAATGGCGACGTAGACACATTTCACATTCTTGCCTTTTTGGTTGAGAATGGCGTCGACGGCTATTGCCGTCTTGCCCGTCTGACGGTCGCCAATAATCAACTCTCGCTGGCCTTTTCCGATGGGAACAAGAGCATCTATAGATTTGATGCCCGTTTCTAGAGACTCATTTACTTCGCGTCGCATGATAACAGAGGGCGCTTGGCGTTCGATGGGAAGATAGGCATCGGCTTGGATGTCTTTTTCTCCGTCAATCGGTTGTCCGAGGGCATTGACGACGCGGCCGCTCATCCGGTCTCCCACAGGCACTTCGGCCATACGGCCCGTCAATTTCACCGGATCGCCTTCTTTAATCCCCTGATCAGAGCCGAAGATGACGGCTCCTACGACATCTTCTTCAAGGTTGAGAGCCATACCGAATTCACCATTTGAAAACTGAATGAGTTCTCCGTTCATCACATTGTCAAGCCCATAAATCTTGGCGATGCCGTCTCCGACTACGACCACCGTGCCTACTTCTTCAAATTCACTCATCTGAGTGAAGGACTTAATCTGTTCTTTTATGACTGTGCTCAATTCTCCGGCTTCACTCACTAAATGGTCTCCTCCCCCTATCATTCTCTTTAAATCATTCAATTTGCCGCGTGCGCTTGCATCAAAGATCTTGCCTTTCATCAATACGTAAAAGCCGGCGATCAAATCCTCGTCGACAGAGTACGTCACATTGACAGGCTTTCCGGACTTTTCTTCTAAAATCGACTGTATACGATCTCTCTCACTTTGAATTAAGACTTTCGCTGACTTGACGCGAGCTTCGACATGGCCAAGATGCCTCTTTGAAATATGAATAAATCCGGATAAAATATCCGGCAAATACGATGTTTTCCCGTCGGCAAGTAGCTGCTGAAGAAAGGACCACATCGTCACACTCAGTCGATCCTTGAACTCAGCTTCCAACTTCTCTCTCTTTTCATAAAGCGGCACATCCGGCTCCCGAAGATAGAACATCCTATCTTCTCCCGTCAGATCGATCGCCAGTTCTTCTGCCTGACGGACGTTTCCCTCAAGCTCCTCTGCTTCTAGAGACAGCTCAAATAAGGCGCGGACATAGTTTCGCACTAATCCTGCCATGATGCCGCCTCTAGCTTCTTCAGGCTTTCTTCAAATTGGCCATCCTGAGCGTCTTGGCTCACGGAGTCTTTGAGCGTCTTCTCGGCCATCAGGGTTGAGAGCTCAACGACATAGTCTTTTGCGTTGCGCTGAAGCAGTTTTCTTTCCGTTTCGAGCGCCTTTATCGTATTCTCTTTGATCTTCTGCGCTTCTTTTTCAGCTCTGTCGATGATGCGGATCTTTACTTCTTCAGCTTCTTCTCTGGCCTCCTCGATCAATCGATGTCGCTCGATATGAACATCAGCCAATTTCGCTTCATATTCAGCAATCAGATCCTGTGCTCTTTTCTGATCTGTCTCCAGAACGCTGAGTTGTTCGGCAATCCTTTCTTTCCTCTTGATCAGAATATCTTTTACCGGATGATAAAGAAGCTTGTATAGAATGAAAAATAAGATAGCTATATTTATGATCTGAATCACCACACTGATAAAAGTCTGACCATCAAGGGCAAAGACTCGCCCCGGCGGGAGCTGTGCAGATGCTTCAGCCGTTTCAAGCAAGGAGTATAGTAGGTTTTCCTTCATTCAGATCTCCTTCCTGTATGGAAAACTAAAATGCAAGTTCAATAAAACGACTTACCAGTGGATTGGCAAAGAGCAGAATAATTGCAATTAAGAGTCCGTAAATACCCGATGTTTCACCCATGGCAAGGCCGACGAACATGATCGAGCGGATCTCGTCAGAGGCCTCCGGCTGGCGCGCAATCGATTCAATGGCGGTAGAGGCGATATTTCCCTGGCCAAAGGTTGTAAATAATCCGTTTAAAAGAGCAATTGCCGCGGCAATTTGAGCCGCCGCCATAACAATAGACAAGCCCTGTGTATCCATCATCCCTCCTAAAATTAATGTGATCGTGTATTTATCCATTCACTGCGCTATTGACATAGGACAGTGAAATGATGACAAAAATATATACCTGCAACAGACCGAAAAAAATGTCAAAAGCAAGATGTAAAAAGACCGGCACGCCAATAGACGCCCACCATGGGGTAAGTGCACTATACATGGTGTTGATGATTGTCGCTGACAACATATTCCCAAATAGGCGGAAAGAAAGAGAGATCGGTTTTGCCAGTTCTCCGATGATGTTCATCGGCAAAAAAGGCCAAGCAGGCAAAAGAAGCGGTTTAATGTACCCCTTCAACCCTTGATACCGAATGCTCAGTATCGTCAACAGAAAAAAGGTAATCAGCGACAGGCCAAATGTCGTCGCCCAGTCAGCCGATGGAGCTCGCACACCGAACACGCCGATTAAAGTCGATACGGCAAGAAAGACAAAGACGGTAAAATACCAAGGCGATAGATAGCTCAATTTTTCGCCGACTGTGCCGATGACAAAATCATCAAACATTTCAATGGCCATCTCGACAGCATTTTGAAGTCCTCTCGGCACTAACTCTGCTTTTCGGATGTGGATTCGAACAACGATGGCAAAGGCAATGAGAATGGCCATAATAAACCATGTATTGACGATGGTCTCCGTAATCCATATTTCTATTCCGAATATAGTAACGACAGCACGATTGGAAATATTTAAATCCAAAAGAAAACTCCCTTCCTATTCATCCTTATCGTTTTCTTTATTTGCAACGTCTTTCTTTTCCCATGGCTTTTCACTTCCCCTCAAGGTAGAGTGCAAACTATATGTTGCCAATTGGTAAGAAAAGACTCCCACAATGACTCCGAATAAGTGAATCCCCTCAACCATCGCTCCTACAAGCAGTGCCGCAAAAGCGATGAGCAGCCTTCCCAAGTGGCTGACCTGTACAGAGGAACCCGGTTTATCTCCGGAAATCACTTTGTTGACGACTCTTTCCAAAAGGAGTGCGCGAAGCAAACTTGTTCCGCCGCCGACCAGTAGACCCAGAATGAAAGGAATCGCCTCTTTTGAGCGGAAATGGATCAGAGAAACAGCAGCTGCAGCAACATTGACTGACAGAATAACTCGTATCATGCGACGAGCTTGATCAGATAATTTCATGCCGACTCCTTTTCTCATCCGATGTACTTATGGTCTGCGGGAAAAATGAAACAGATAACGGATCGCTGCAAATACGCCTAGGAGGGAAAGTGTAATCGTAAGAACAGGCTGAGTTCCCAATAGGCGATCAGCCCAGTATCCAAGAAAAACACCCGTCGCTACATTTGCGATCATTGTCCAGGCTATCGTGGACAATTGAATGAAATCGCTCAGAAGCCTCCGTCCTCTTCCTTTCGATTTGGCAAGCTCTTTCTCACAACCTTGTGATTCCAAGCTGACCTTTTGATCACGTTGATTATGTTCAAGGTTGTCCGGATGTCTCATGGTCCCATCCTTTCCCTGCATATGTGACAACAGAAAAATTTCGATGATCCTCATAATTCTAACATCTGACAACGACATGTTCAAGGTGAAATCCCTTAATAAATACGTATTTCTGAACTCTTAACCGATGTCCATTTATAATAACAGGATGATTATAGACATTTTCTGATCCGGTTCATTTCCTCGCAAAGAAATAGCCGCCCTTAAGGCGGCATCAATAAATATGGTTCTCAAAATCCCATCCGTAAATCTCCGGTAAAAGATCTCTTCCGGCCTTCTCGCATCTAGAAATATAGAGTTCCAAATTCTCATACGTTTCTGAATGCGAAATCATTTCCATGGGAAGAATCCACCCTGTTACGGCACGATACCGAGCATTCAATTCTTTAAAACGACCGGATGACACATCCAACATGATATTTACCTCACCAAACTTAAAACTCATGCATTGAATCATCATTTCTGAATGCGATTTATGCTGCCCTATCCGTTGTCTTCCTAAAGCTGATTCTTATCCTTATGCCCTATTTTCATCGGTTCTTTTGCATCTTCTCAGTATCAATAAAGACATATAAGCTTTTCTTGTCAATATCTCCTCTTTATTCTCGAGTATGAGCTCATCCTCCAAACTTCCCTTTTCGATATAGCTGTACTCAAATCCGCTTTCTTCAATAAAATCCAACTTCTCTAGATCCAGATCATACGTCTTCATGATGACATAGTTGTCAACTCCATCTATAAACTTTTCCGGTACGTGATCCAAAACCATCAGAGCCTCTCCGGTAAAGGCTAAGGGTCTTTTGCACGCCGCCGCGCCGTATACAAAGGAAGGAATTCCGGAAATATACTCCACCTCTATACTTTCATCCAATAGCGCAAAAGTATTCATGACTGTTGAATAGAACATCGGATCGCCAATGGTGATAAAAGCGCCGCTCTTGTCTCCTGAGAGCAATTTGCTGATCGTCTCAGCATTTTTTATATACCCTGCCGTTGTCATATGTTTCATTGGATATTCTAAATAATTCAGTTTATCCGAGTCGATCAGATCAATGACGGCATCCAATGCCATATTCTTATCTCTGTTTTTGGGAACAAAGATATAGTCGACGCTACTTAATACCTCCACCGCTTGCAAGGTTAGATATTTCTTGTTTCCAGGCCCTACTCCGATACCGTATATTTTTCCCATATTCACCCTCCTTATATCGAAGACGATTATAACATGTCATAGGGGTTTTTTGATTTTTCCGCCAGTTTGCATTCATTTTCTCCATTTTTCAAGATTTCTTTGCATTTTCCAACCGTTCCAACACGTCAATGAATATAGTATAATTCTAATTGGTACCATTTCTGATGCGTCATCCAATTTGATTTGGAGTCTGACGACAGAGAGCTCGTTCTTCCTAAATTCATAATCCTCTATTTCAGAATCAAAGGTGAAAGTGTATGTCAAGTGTTGTGATTGTCATTGTAATATTTCTATTCCCGGCGCTTCTGATCAAACTGAGCAAGAAGATACCTCTGCTTCACAATATAGGGCTTGTGGCAGTGTGTTACGCTGTGGGATTTGTATTCTCCTTCCTGCCTTACGGATACAGCAAATCCTTCTCGGAGCTCTTGGCATCGATTGCGGTTGCCATAGGGATCCCGCTCATTTTGTTCAGCATTCAACTTCAAAGCATACGCAACATATCAAAGAGTATGTTAAGAGGCTATTTACTGATGATTGCTGCGGTCGTCATTGCCTGCACGGCATCAGCATTTGCCGGCACACATATCGGGATCCCTCATTCGGATAAACTGGCGGCGATGTGTTCCGGACTCTATACGGGCGGAACGCCCAATCTCATTGCCATAGGCAATGCGCTTACTTCCGGTCCCGGAGATGCCGAGACGATAGCCGCAGCTCATACGGCGGATGTCCTTGTCGGCGGAATATACTTTTTTCTGGCCTTAACGATTGTAAAAAAGATATACATGAAGCTGCTGAAGCAAAAAACGCAAACCAAGAACGAAGAGCATGTGGATGCGGGCGATTTCGCCCTCGAGTACGACTTCTCCTTCTTGAAAAACGGAAAAAGTTCTGTGCTGCGTCTTTTACTTGTTTTTCTGCTTGCCGTCGTTCTTTTGGGAATAGGTGCTTTTCTCGAGATATTGATCAATGGCAGTCTGGAAGGCAGTCTTTGGATCATCGTCACTGTATCGATAGGTGGAGTTGCGTTCAGCTTTATCAAACCTGTAAGGGAGACAAAGGGAGTGTATCAGACGGGGCAATATCTGACTTTAGCGTTCAGCCTGGGTCTGGGAATGAGTATTGATTTGTCCGTCCTCGTCAGCCGGCTTATCCCCACCATTGCCTTCATGGCCGCAACGCAGACCTTGTCGCTTGTCATCCATTTTCTCCTTTGCAGGCTATTTCAAATAGATGGTGGAAGTGCCTTTGTTACAAGCATTGCCGGTGTCTACGGTCCTCCATTTATTGCCCCATCTGCCAATGCCTATGGCGATCGTGACCTGATCGCTCCGGGCATCATATGCGGTGTATTCGGGCTTGCCATAGGTAATTTCTTGGGTATCACACTTGGCGGACTGTTTTCACTCATATAAACGGGAGCATCGATGAACAATATTCAGCGCGAATTTCAAATCACGGCTGTCACAAAAAGAAATCTTCCCCTATTTGTGGATTTTCCTTCCAAGATGTATAAGGATGATCCGTTTTATGTACCTTATATGCGCAACTCAACAATAGCTGATTTAAAAAGATTGATATTTATTGAAAAATCATATTTCGGACTCATGGCAGTAGATAATAGAGGTCATGTGCTGGCCAAAATTCTCTTGACGGTCGGCAAAAACAAACAGCTTGATACCGATCATTGCGGTTATTTTTGCATGTACGACTGTGTCGATGATCTGTCCGTCAGCCGCGCTATCCTCTCGGCGACAGAAGACAGCCTGCAGCAAATGGGAGCCGAGTATATGTGCGGTCCGTTTACACTATATGACCCCGACAATCGCCGCGGAGTGCTGGTAAAAGGCTTCGACAGCTCACCGATGATATTTACTTCGTATAACTTCCCTTATTACGACAACCAGCTGACAGATATTGGTCTCATCAAACAAACGGATGCCTATATGTACACCGTTGTTCTCACCGATGACAAAGTGAGGCGTCTTGAGCGTCTTCGGGCATTTGCTGAAAAACGATCCGGTTTGAAAATAGAGCCGGTTAACTTTGACAATATCGAGCGCGATATACTCGACCTCCACGAAGTAATGGAAAGCGCCTCGACGCATATGAACTATCAGGATGTTCTCTCAATCGATGAGATGAAAAAGATATTTATTCAGTGGAAGAAAATGCTTGTTCCCGAGTTGATCCTGTTTGCAAGGCAACGTACAGACGACCGCCCCGTGGGCTTCGTTCTCTGCCTACCGGACTATTTTCCTCTTATCCGCGAGATGGACGGACGCATGAACATAAGGGGAATCATAACCTATTTGAGAAATAAGAATCGTTTTACCGGCATCAGAGGAGTACTCCAGTATATCATTCCTGAATACCAAGGCTCGGGCCTATTGGCCCTTTTATATGCCGGCATATTTGACGAAGTACAAAAACGAGAAATCCGGCGCATTGAATTGGGAACTATTTTAGAGAACAATGTGCAGTCATTTTCAGGGATCGAAAACTTTGGCGGAACCCTTGAAAAGATTTACAGACTCTATGTAAAGAGGCTGTAGTTAAGGTTGCGTTCCATCATTTTTTCGTTTTTTATAGGTCTTAACTTTTTAGTTGTTTTTTACAAGCAGTTTATTTAAAACAATATTAAACAACATGGCTACTGAAGAAAAGAATACCCAGCTAAATCCCATTCGATACAGAGGCATTTTTTGAAGAAGCTGACCAATAAAACCTAAAGGTACTTTTGCGCTATCCATGGCATACAATACGCTTACTAAAGAAGTGACGGTAATAGTTACGAGATATACAAAACGGTTATTATCCCAAAATTTATGAGTAAGTCCTAAAAGGATTAATACGATAGATACAGGATAAATGGCGTTTAATACCGGTATTGAAATACTAAGGATCACATTTAATCCTAAATTACAAATAATGAAAGAAACGGTCACTATAGAGAACACCCATTGTCGATAGTTAAGTTTATTAAATAATATCGAAAAATACTGGGAGATTGAATTTATTAAACCAACACAGGTAGTAAGACATGCCAAAGTAAATATAGCTGCAAGTAAAATGGCACCTTCATTGCCAAAAAGTTGAAATACAATATATCTAAGAGTCCATGCACCATTTTCCTGAATTGGATAAATACCTGAGCTGCTCATACCCATATAGGCCAGCATAATATAAACTACTGCCAGAATCGATCCTGCCAAAACACCTGCCAGGATAGTATGTTTAATTATATTTTTCTTATCCTTTAATCCAAATACTCCTAATGTTGTAGAAATGACAAGACCAAAGTTCAATGCAGCAATAGTATCCATTGTCTGATATCCATCTAAAAACCCCTGTAAAAATGGTGAACTCATATAAGCCGTTTGCGGAGGATTGACTTTTGTCTGACCTCTTAATAAAAAGCTAACAAATAAAAAACAAATCAGGCCAAGAAGACAAGGTGTTAAAACATTTCCTATTCTACTTACAAGTTTACTCGGATTTAAGCAAAGCCATAATGCTATAACGAAAAAAATCAAAGAATAGCCAATTCGATAAATCATAAAATTAGTACCGGATGGCAGGTAGGGCGCAACGGCCATCTCAAAAGGGACGGAAGCAGCACGGGGGATTCCTAATCCCGGGCCAATTGAAAGATATATTAATACTGTAAATACGACAGCAAATTTTTTTCCGACGTTTTCAGATAGTTTGTCCAATCCATTAAACTGTGCAACAACAATGACACCTAATACCGGCAAAACAACACCTGTCACAAGGAATCCGATTGTTGCCCAAAATGTTTGATTACCTGCATTCTGACCTAAAAATGGTGGGAATATTAAGTTTCCCGCTCCAAAAAACAAAGAGAATAGCATAAAACTTATGAGAAGCATTTTGGATTTAGATAGCTGCATAGTTTTTTCTCCTAATAAAATAAAGACCCGCCTCAAATTACTATGAGACGAGTCTACTTATTGCCCGCGTTACCACTCAAATTGTATAGCATTGCCATACCACTCTTTAGGCTTTTTCAAGCCATATGCACTTACGTAGCCTGCACGGAAACCCTTAATTGCTTTGCTTTCGGGGTTTCAGCTCAGAAGTGATTGGATCTTTAACGGCTATTTACCGGGATTTCACCATCCCCGGCTCTCTAAAAAATGCTTCGTTAAATCAGTCTTCATCATTGCTTTTCTTATTCAGTTACGCGTGAATTCTAGCACTCATCATTTAACCTGTCAATATTGGAAAATATTTATAATATGATCTATCAAGGAGTCTTCTTTCTGGTACAGAAGTGTCTGCAAGAAGTTTTAAACCATTGGAGAGAGCACTATAAGCTTTGGGACATGTTTGATGGAAAAGTCAACTTGTTCTCGTATTTCGCTTTCCCGGCCACCCGACGTTCTCTTGACGCCAACAACCCGACAGAAAGTCTGAATAAACGCCTTGAATGAGTTAGAAGGAGCAAGGAGTAATTCCCCCACGAAGAGGAGCGGTGTGCACAAACTTTTTAGAGTGCAACGCGAAATGGGAAGGGCGCAGACGCTGTGATTGAAGTCAAGCGACATGCGTATTTTTGGAGATGTTTTCCTTGCCCCGTTAACGGTTTCACCGGCTCTAATTGCTTCTTACACGACAAGAACGTTTACATAAAACTTTTTACAACACCTTTTCAAACTGTACATAAGAAAAATTGATAGTTTTTGTTTACAAAAGACACGTGATAAGGTAAATTTTTAATATATATTTATTTAAAATTTAGGTGATCGGAGGTCTCATCTTGTTTATTCTTGAAAATGTAAAAAAATTCTCTTTGATAGATCGCATTGCAGCCGTTAGCGAAAATGAAGGATCAATTACTTATGCAGAACTGGAATCCCGGTCCGAAGCAATGGCTGCTTTTTTACTTCAAATTTACCCCGACAAATCCCCAATTATACTTTGTGGCGACAAAGAGCATGACATGCTCACCGGCGTATTGGCCGCTTTGAAAGCCGGCAAGCCGTACATCATGGTTCCGCACTATCTCCCCCAAAAAAGAGTTCAACATATAATTGATGACTGTGCACCCTGCGCCGTTTTCAACGTCAGCGACATTGATTTTCCCATCTCCTTCAGTGCAATATACAATAAAAAAGATATTTCACTGATAATCCGTCAGTACTCAGGAAAGCCTGTTGATTCTTCAAACTGGGTTAAGCCTGATGATCTGGTATGCATCTTTTATACTTCTGGCAGCACCGGCATTCCTAAAGGTGTCATGATCACTCGCAAAAACATCCAAGCCATGGTAGACATGTGGTTTCCTATAAGAAATATTGGAATTAATAACCCGAAAATGATTAATTTTTCTCCTTATGCATTCGCCTCATCACTTGGCACTATTTATACTCACATGGGAATGCTGGGCGCCACTCTTTATGCTGTTGATAAAAAGCTTGCTGCTAATTATCCGATGCTTCTGGAATATGTGCTAGAAGTCAATCCACATTATTTTCACTGTACACCGAGCTTTGCCGATATCTGCCTGCAAGATGATCGCTTTAACGGTGAATATATGTCCCACATAAGGCAATTCTCAATAGGCGGGGAACCGCTTCCACACAGAATAGCGAAATCATTACTTGAAAAATTCCCAAACATACAGGTAATGAACGGATACGGCGCTACTGAAACAACAATTGGAACTATCTCATGCGAGGTCACTTGGGACATGGTAAACAGTGATAAACCTATGCCGATAGGTTACCCTTCTTTCAACTCCGAATGCCTAATATTTGATGAAAACGGAAACGAACTTCCCGACGGTGAAATTGGAGAACTTGTTATTATCTCAGATATGATAACCAAAGGTTATTTCAAAGATCCAAAAAGAACGGAAAGGTCTTATTTTGAATCGGAAAGCGGTACACGCGGATACCATACCAAAGACTTAGCCTGGAAGGAAAACGGTCTCATCTATTACGTGGGACGAGCCGACAACATGGTAAAAGTAGGCGGTTACCGTGTTGAAATGGAAGAAGTAGAAAGATACCTTTCAAAAGTCAGTACTGTTGCACAATGCGCCGTTTGTCCAGCAGAAGAAGATCAACGCACCGTCATGCTGGTAGCTTATGTTGTCCTTAAACCCGGTGTAAAAAAGGGTCTTGCTGCAGTTGCAGCAATCAAGAAAGAAATGGCTCCTCTTGTACCCGGCTACATGATCCCACAAAAAATAGTCTTTCTTGATGCTCTTCCCTACAATGCCAGTGATAAACTTGACCGTAACAAATTGCGCGAAATGTCAAAGATAAAGAAATAAGCGAGTACAATTACCGGACATATCTTTAGAGACGCTTCTTAAGACGGATTTGCTTTGTATTTACTTCTTGTGGCTATGAGACCGGGCTAAATTATATTGATTCCTCCGCTCGTATCCACAAAGAGCAAAGTATTCAGTGCCTTGCACAATTTGTGTATATCGGAGTATATATATCAAACCATATTCAATTGAACTCAACAATGATGACACTACCTGTTTTCTGTTTCTTTTCAACGCCTCCAACAGTATCACTGTTTATTCTGTTTCATTCGATGAGAAGGAGTGGTTCCAATAGAAAATAAATAAATTAAGAAAAACGAAGTTTTATTCTAAAGCTTTTCAACAATATAACTATTATTGCTGCCGATCCTATCAAGTGCCGTTTCAGCACTTGCATCGAAGATACGAAAACATTCGTAAAAAAACAAAATGTGAGAAAGGATTTATCTTGTTTATGAAAATTCCTGAAGGAAAGACGTTGTATCCTCTTAGTGATGCACAAAAAATGCTCAGATGGTCTGAATTTTTCACGATAGAACCTATAAAAGTAAAAGAGATTAACATACTCGGGTTCTATGTCAAGACTCCTGAAAATCCCAACTCTGATGTAAATGAAGAAGCTGAGGCTCTCGAAAAAGCATTAAACCATGTTATACGATGCAATGATTCATTGCGCACTCGCATAATAAAGACTTTTAAAGGTCTTCGTCAGTATATATCTGATTATAACTATCAACACATCGAACGAATAAATGTAAATGGTGAGTGTGGATTTGAAGACTTTATTAAAAATATCAGCAAGCATAAAGTCGGTTGGTTCGATGATTCGCTAATATATGCAAAGATTCTTATTATGTCTCCTCACCAATGTGCGATGATACTCCGCATACATCATACAATTTTTGACGGCTACAGCATTCGTTTAATGTTCGAGCAATTAAAAGACGCTTATAATTGCTATATTTCCGGAACGGAGCCCAAACTGCCTGACAAAGAATATTCCATTACAGATTATTTCAAAACACTTGACAAATATCGCGTTTCAAAACAACGCAAAGCCGACATAAAATATTGGTATAAGGCATATAATAATCAAAGAAATTATAGTTTTCCTGCAGGACGCCGTTCAGAAAAGGGTGACTGCAGCAGCGTTGAAAATATAATTGACCACCATCTTTATCAACGTATCATAGCGCTTGCGCGCGATTTTAACTGTTCGTTGCAGTCATATATGATGACGATGGCCGCACTTACTACGTATGCACTGACCGGCAAAGATAATTTTTGTATATACTCATTGACGCACGGACGTCAAAATCTGAACGCAAAAAAGACTATCGGTTGCATGCAGAACACAGTGCCTACTTTTTATGATTTTAATGCAAACGAGCCGGTTTCAAAAATCGTTTCAGATTCTTATATGGAATTTCTTGAAGCGCTTTCACACGGACGTCTTTCAATGAGCGTGCAGACCCTTTTATCCTATAAAGAACCACTTAAGAATTGGCTCAACTTCAATCATGCCTGGATGCTTTTCAGCTCCATGGAATTTGGAGAGCTATTTGAAAGTTCCACTGATCTGCGTTTGGGCCTTCTCCCTCTGCTCAATCTTCCAAGTCAGTTTTACGTGTCCATGCTTGAGACCCCAAAGAGTCATATTACATTTAAGCTTACTTATCAGACTCGAAAATTTACAAAAACTCAAGCGGAGCTTATACTTAGCACTTATGTTGAACTGTGCAAACTTGTGGCAGATAACCCGAATTTGACGCCGAACCAACTCAAAATCCGTCTTAATAATGATGGAGCCACCAGTAAAAAGCTTTCAAAAAGAAAAATAAGATAACTTGTTGCTATAAAAATTAATGTACTTATTTGATATTTAATGGAGGTAATACAAATGACAGTACAAAAGGCTATTTTAACTGCTATGGAAGAGGTTTTAGGCTTGGAGGAGGATGATCTTATAGAAAACCTTGACCTTGACTTATTTGAAAGCGGTCTTGTAGATTCGCTTGCTATCGTCTCTCTTATTAGTGTAATTGAAGGACATATAGGCGGTAAAATCGCTATTAAACAACTTTCTCCCGAAGATTTTAAGACAATTAACAAGTTTACAGCCGCTATTCAAAAACAGGTCGGCTAGAAAATAGAAAAAGCGAAAGAACCTTTGCTACCTAAGTTGTAATATTAAGTGCGACAGCCTAAAAAATAGCAGCCCATACGGCAACCTTCGTATAAGATTGAGTTATCAAACAAAATCTAATCTATAGGAAGGAAACCGTTTAAGCTGCTATCAATAATGACCATAGCAATTTTGTTTCTAACATTGCATATTAGGTACTATTTTAGGCTGTCTCTGCACTTCCGTGCTTCTTTTAGCAAAAATTAACTGAGAAAGTATCTGTCTATTTCGCCCTCATTTTTGAGAATTGATTCTTCCGACACTCCTATTAACTTTGCTAAATTTATAGAAGAGGCAAATCTTAATTGAAGGTTAACATTAAAGTCAAATGAGTATTGCTGCAATTCCCCAAGTTTATGAAACTTATCGAACAATTCATTAAGTTTCTCCTTATATTCATTATCCAATCCGTCAATGTACTCATCTATGCTATCTTGATAAGATTTAATAGCTTCTATTTCAGATTTATTTAATATACCTTTCCCCAGATTTAGCGATGTGGTTACAGCAATTGAGCCAATCAGAGCGCCAACCACAGGAAAGGGTATAATTGTTTGCCCTACCGCAGCACCGATAGCTGCCCCTGTTGCATCTATAGCGTTTAAAACAACTAAGTCGATAAAACCATCTGTATCAACCTCACCCTTCCTATACTTGATAATCGCATTGCTTAACCCAAAAGTACCTGAAGTAATTGCACCTGCACTTGGTGCGGCGAGATTACACACATTTGTTAATCCATATATTGCGTACCCGGAAACTCCACCTTTAACAGCACCTTTACTCACGGTTATTCCGCACTCTTTCCAATCATCAATATCAAAATTCCAAACTTCTTTTCCTTCTTTGTGTTTTCGATACATGAATAATCCTAAATTCAATCCACCTTGTACCACAGCACCAATTCCGGCGACCTTAGATGCTTCTTGAAAACTTGGTTTGGCTTCTTGCTGTGCCAGTAATCTGTTCCTGTCCGCTTCTTTTCTAATGGCAGATTCTTGCTCATTAGTCTGCCTAATGATATTGCTTTCCTCTCTAAATAAGGTCTTGTTAATCGTGTTTTTTTGGATATCTCTGTATCTGTTAACTGAAGGCTCCAGCCATTCATCATAAGAGACCCCTCGGATAGCACTCTCAGCTTCGACAATTTCCTTAATTTGATTCATGCGTGAGCTGGATAGAGTATTACCATTAATCTCCACAGTTTTTGCTCCTGCCATAATTTTTTTAATAACTTCCACATGGTCCTTTGGAAAG
>JGI24709J26583_10000655_pt1 | contig 29649 bp, 25 predicted proteins | sample BioPla2DNA1_FD_26583 | JGI IMG/M metagenome (IMG submission 26583) | reverse complement strand
CTGCTCCTCCTACCCCAATAACAAGTATTTTTGCAGTATTGTCCGCCTCATTTGTTCTTATTTCAAGCAAGGTCAATTCCTCCTTCATCGTATTCTTAAAATTAGAGTATTAACTACTCCGGCAACGCACCAAATTTTAGCTATTTGGCTAATATATATTTATTTTCCTGTTAAAACCACATTATCATGGGACAAAAACTTATTCTCATACAACTTATGGTGTTCTAATCCTACTATATATAATATCTTTAAATTCCCAAATAATCAAGCATAATTTTATGATTTTATGATATATTTGATAATTTTTTATCTATTCTTCCGTATTTTCAGGTTTTGCAATGAAATAATCGGTTCCTGTACTCATATCAATAGTAAGTTTTTTACCTTTTGCCTCCGCAACTATATTCTTCAATTTTGATAGAATCACATCATATGTACTTCTTTTTCCAAGCATGGCCTTAATATCTCCCAGATTTAACGTTACCTCATAATTATTATTGAAGCTGATGGTCTTAACATTAAGCTCACGCTTTTCTATCTGCTGTGTCAGATTCAGTATTATATCGAATAATTCGTCCTTTTGCACCTCAAGCTTTTCATTTAATACTATTTTCTTGAATTTCAGTCCCTTAATCAAAGGGATGTCACTTAACATATTCGATGTACTCTCCACAATTATTCCATCTTTGTCAAAATATAGATAATCTCCCATGAATTCAATGCAGCCGATAATTTTCTTATCATACACTCTGATACTTACAGAGTTTCTGTCGACCAATTCAAAGGACATTTTTTCAACAAAAGGTATTTTGACATCCTTGAAATACTTGTACTTCAGAAAAAAAACAAGAGTATTATTGTCTGCTTTCGATTCAATCAACCGTTCAATAATCTGCCCACTGTCATACCTTGAAGAACCGGTCACGGTTATATTCTTTAATTGAAAGGTAAAAACCAGTATCGTAACCGGCAATATCAGAAAAACAGTTATTTTCAGAACGAATAATCCTATTCTCTTAAGTACACTATTGCTATTCCTTCGCAACTTCTTACTCATTACTAATCCGTCCTTTGCATAGTATAACACTATAGAATATTTTCACTGCAATACCGTGCATTAGCTCCGAGGCTGTTAACATCTCTACAGATATCCTCATACCCCCGTTCAATACTGGTGGCTTCTCTGATAATTGTCTCACCCTCCGCTATAAGTCCTGCAATTACCAAGGCTGCTCCCGCTCTTAAATCGTGGGCTTTTACAATAGCACCTTCCAAATGCTTTACACCTGATATAACTGCTTTGCTTTTATTCTCTTCTATGGTAATTTTTGCGCCCATTTTCTTTAGCTCGTTGACATTCTGAAACCGCGACTCAAAAATCTCCTCTATAATTGTACTCTTTCCGTCTGCGATACTAAGGACCGTCATAAGTTGAGACTGCATATCGGTTGGAAATCCGGGATATGGCTGTGTGATCAACATTTTATATGGAAGGGGTCGCTTATTACAGCTTATTCTCATATGTCTATCATCAGCTTTTATTCTGCATCCAACCTTTTCCATCACCCTGATAACAGATTCCACATGCCGATTCGGAGTGTCTCTCAGTATCACATCTCCCCCGGCGGCAGCCACGGCTGCCATATAGGTTCCTGCTACAATCCTGTCCGGCGAAAGCGTGAATTCTACATCATGAAGCTCCTTCACACCTTCAATCTCAATAAAAGCAGTTCCTTTTCCGCATATCCTTGCTCCGGCTTCTATCAGAAAGCTGCATAACTCATATACCTCAGGTTCCCGTGCCGCGTTAAAAATACGGGTTACACCTTCTCCCAATACAGCCGTAAGAATGACGTTCTGTGTTGCTCCGACACTGGGAAATTTCAAGAAAATATCAGTGCCCAAGATTTTATTAGTGTAGCAGTGGATTATACTTTTGTCCTCTCCGAGAAATTCCTGAGTAACATTCATCCTCTTTAAAGAATCCAAATGGTAATCTATAGGCCTTTTTCCAATAGAACAACCGCCTGGATAGGCTATTGATACCTCATGGCTTCTTCCTAACAGTGCTCCTAAAAAAAGAATCGAGCTTCTCATCTTCTGTACCGAGCCCTCGGATATCTTGGTGGAGGTAATATCAGTCGTATCCACGATAAGATTATTGCCCTCCCAGTCTGCTTTACATCCCGTCTCCTTTAGTACATTAATCATATGAAATACATCAAGTATTCTAGGACAATTCCTTAGTACCGTTATACCCCTGTTCAAAACTGTAGCAGCAATAATCGGTAATGCTGCATTTTTTGAACCCTGTATTTTTATTTCACCCTTTAACCTGCCACCGCCGATGACCTTAATACTCGACATAGCACACCTCAGACTATGAAGGAAATATAATACCACTATATGATATCTCCTTTGTCCGCGTGATTATGTCAAATCATCAACTACCTCTGACTTTAATTTGATTGGAAACGCTAAGAACAATTCCCATTTCAAACAGAATAACCATCAGCGAACTGCCGCCATAGCTGATAAACGGTAACGGTATACCTGTCGAAGGTATTGTGCTTGTTACAACCGCAATATTTATTAAAACCTGCGATGCGATGTGGACCAATACTCCTGTTGCAATCAGTCCACCAAATAGGTCGGGTGCGTTAATAGCAATAACAAAAATACGCCATATCAAAAGTATAAATAAAAGGATGAGGGAAATAGCTCCAAACAATCCCAACTCCTCACAGATAACCGAAAAAATCATATCGTTGTGAGATTCCGGTATGAACCCAAGCTTCTGCATGCTCTCTCCCAATCCCTTACCAAAGATTCCACCAGAGGCTATTGCATACAGTCCCTGAAGGATTTGATAACCTTTCTCATGGGTCTCTACATTTCTCCAAGCCGCCCAACGGTCGGATCTAAAATCAACGAAAAATATCATTAAAGAAGCCAGCGCCCCCATGACTAATCCCGATATAATGAAATATGCCTTCTTCTTACTGGCAACAAAACATATGGCCACAAAAATAATTCCTATAATCAGGCCCGTTGAGAAGTTCTCGGCAATAATAAGCCCCAACAGTGGTGAAATAAACAGTGCTACCCTTAGGAAACCCCATATTTTATCCAGTCTCCTGGGGGCCAGATTTACAATATAGGCAGTCACCAATATAACAGCTATTTTCGACAGCTCTGAGGGCTGAAATGACAGCTCACCAATCTGTATCCAACGTTTTGCTCCCTTTATCTCTTCTCCAAATAAGATAACATATACTTGAAGGAATATACACAGAAAATACAGTATTGTTACCGGTTTGATCTTTATTATTGGAAGTTTCTTTATATATAGCCTGTAATCAATCTTTGAAACGAACAGCATGATTATTATTCCCAAACCACCTAAAAGAGCCTGCCTGGATAAATAATAGGTTGCATCTCCGTGGATTCTTTGGGCATTATATGATGAGGTACTATATATCATTACTAAGCCAAAACACACAAGAAATAGAATCAAAAATAATAGACTATAGTCGTAATAGCTATGAAGTTTTTTTCTATTTGTTTCGCCTGCTGTTCTTGCCATCTTATCCCCCATCTTTATTGGTGCAGCTCATGTACATATTCTTTAAACATTCTGCCCCGTTGTTCATAATTATCAAACATTCCCCAGCTGGCACAGGCCGGAGATAATAATACCGCGTCTCCGTCCTCTGCCTTCTTCGCACTTATCTGAACGGCTTCCCTAAGACTGTTTACCAATATAATATTATCAAATCCATATTTTCTTGCTGTGGCAGCTATCTTTTCTCTGGTTTCTCCCATGAGTACCAGACACTTAACCTTTCCTTTAAAGGACTGAACCCATTCATCAAATTCCAGTCCCTTATCGAAGCCACCTCCGATAAGAATAGTTGGACTGTTCATTGCCTGAACCGCTTTTATTGATGCGTCAGGATTCGTGCCCTTAGAATCATTGTAATAACTCACTCCATCTATAGTATCGACATATTCGATTCTATGCTCGACTGCCTTAAAGGAAGTAATCGCTTCATGTATCTGCTTTATGGGAATACCCAGCTCCAAAGCGATTCCTACTCCTACCATTACATTTTCATAGCTGTGCTTACCCAGAACACGAAGCTCATTGACATTACATATATTCGTGATACTGTCATTCTCCTTGTAAACGATGTTATCATCATCCAGAAATATACCATTCTCTAAAATCCGCTCGCTGGAGAAATACAATACCCTTGTCTTCAGTTCTGCTCCGATTGATTTGGTATGGTTATTCTCATAATTAAGTATGCAAAGATTCGCATTATCCTGATTCAAAGCAATGTTCTTTTTAATACTTATATAATTGTCCATGGTATGATGTCTATTCAGATGATCCGGTGTTATATTAAGTATTGCACTTATGTCAGGACGGAATCGATCTATTGTCTCAAGCTGAAAGCTGCTAAGTTCTATTACGGTTAGTGATTCATCTGTGGTTTGTAAAGCAATCTCGGTATATGGATTTCCGATATTGCCCACTACAAATACTTGATTGTAGTATGACTTCAATATTTCCCCTACCAAGGATGTGGTCGTAGTCTTTCCGTTTGTTCCCGTTATTCCGATTATCCTTCCCTTAGAATAACGATACGCCAGTTCTATCTCTCCCCATATGGGAATCCCCTTATTTTTTACCTCCAGGACAAAGGGATTATCCAGGGCTATACCGGGACTTATAATCATTAAATCTAGCCCATCAAGTTTCTCCTTCGGAAAATCACCCAAATAAGCCTCGAGATTCTTGCATATGGCTATTTCATCTTCAAAGGTATCTATATCTATATCATCTCTGCCATCATATAATATAACGGATGCTCCGACTCTACGCAGAAGTCTTGAAGCCGAGATCCCACTTTTTCCGGCACCAAACACCAGAACCTTCTTATCTTTAAGCATTATTTACTTCCTCCTAGTTAATGCCCATTAGAGCAATCAGGCACAGAATAGTGGTTATTATAGAGAAAACGGCTACAATTCTGGTCTCCGACCATCCTTTAAGCTCAAAATGATGATGAATAGGAGCCATCCTAAATAGTCTTTTACCTCCCGTTAGCTTGAAATATCCAACTTGAAATATAACCGATAATACCTCAACTAAATATACCAAAGCGACCAAAATTATAAACAATGGCATTCTAAGCATATATGCCGCAGAAGCCACAAATCCACCCAGTGCCAGTGATCCTGTATCTCCCATAAAAACCTTTGCAGGATAAACATTGTATAAAAGGAATGCCAATAAGCTTCCTGCTACTGCTCCGCAAATCGGTGATATGCCGCTCTTCATTCCGATGGCTACCACCGTAAAGAAGGTCGCTATAAGAACCGTAACGCTTGACTCCAAGCCATCCAGACCGTCAGTAAAATTTGAACCGTTGACGGTACCAAGCACCACTATGAACATCATAGGAAGAAACAGATACGATATATCTACGTACTTGCCTCCCGAAAATGGTATCAGCATCCAGGTTATATCCTCAACGGAGTTAACCAAATAAAATCCGAATATCGCCGTTACAAGAATCTGTCCGAGAAGCTTTTGCCATGCCCTTAAGCCCATTGAGCGTTTCATAACTACCTTTATGTAGTCATCCAAAAACCCAATGATTCCAAAGCCTATAGTGGCAAAAAGCACCGGTATAATCTCCTTATTGTCCTTAAGATAAAACAGGCATGTTATAGATATACTTAAAACTATTATAATTCCACCCATTGTAGGTGTTCCTGATTTTTTTAAATGAGATTCCGGTCCGTCCTGTCTGACAAACTGACCGAATTTCATACGCTTCAAAAATGGTATTAGTAATGGACATAATACCACGCAGACTCCAAATGAAATAATAACCGGTATTATAACCTCTAATTCTGAAAATCCCATAAAAGCTCCTATCCGCCTACGTCCGGCTTAATTCTTATGTAATATTGAACCTAGGCTATTATACTTTATAACCTTAAAAATAACAATATTAATAATATAAAACCAGTCCGCTTTTCCTATTTACACTATCTCCCGGAAGAGGAAACTGTTCGGTTACAGTATCTCCTTCACCCGAGATATAGACATCTCCAAATTCATATATCTTTAACAGATCCTTCATTTCTTTCCTGGTCTTACCAATAAAATTCGGAACCTGAAATTGTCCGACTTGATAGTTCTTTAGATCTTCCTCCGAATAATTGGCTTCAATCCCCATATATGGAAGTATATTATCGAATAATGACGCAATCACAGGTGCCGCAATGGTACCTCCGTAATATATTCCAACCGGCTCATCTATAAGCACCAGGGCTATTACCTGCGGATCATCTGCCGGAGCAAATCCTATAAAAGAAGATATATACTTTCCTGTTCTTCTCGGAAGTTTTTCGGAGGTGGCTGTTTTACCACCTACACGATATCCCGGAAGATATGCCCTTCTTCCTGTACCGTCGGATACAACGGACTCCAGAAGCTGCTTCATTGTCTCAGAGGTCTCCTTCGATATTGCGTTTTCTACGGTTTTATATTCAAAGGTTTTTACAACTCTGTTGTCCGGCGTCTTAACCGATATGCCAAAATGAGGTGTAACCAATGTTCCCCCATTAATTATGGCGCTTGTTGCCGTAAGAAGCTGTAACGGTGTAATTTGAAAGGACTGGCCGAAGGACATGGTGGCCAGTTCAACCGCACCTATATTTTCTATATTATGCATTATGGAATTAGCCTCACCCGGTATATCTACACCGGTTTTATTAAAGAGCCCCAGCTTTTTATAATATTCATAGGTTTTTTCAACTCCGACTCTTGAACCTATTTCCATAAATACAGGATTGCAGGAGTTCTGAATACCTTCGACGAAGTTCTGGCTTCCATGGCCACCGGCTTTATGGCATCTTATGATTCTGTCCTCTACTCTCCTAAAACCGGGACAGAAAAACCTGTCGTCCAGCTTTACCACATTTTCCTCCAGTGCGGCCGTGGTAGTTACAACCTTAAATGCCGAGCCCGGCTCATAGGTGTCGCTTATACAGGCATTTCTCCACATACCGTTTAGAAGCTCATTCATTTTTTCGGAGCTGATGGTTTCTCCTACATAACTCTCTGCTATATCATTGATTAATGTATATGGATTATTTAGGTCGAATTCAGGTGCATTTACCATGGCAAATATTCTGCCGTCATTGGGGTCCATTACAATCAGCTTTACGTTATTGGCCTGCTTAGCCTCCATAGCCTTATATGCCGCCTGTTCTGCATACTTCTGTATATTAACATCCAGACTTAAATAAAGGTCGTTTCCGGGCTGTGGCTCAATCCTGCCCTCTGCGGCATTTTCTATTTCCACACCATAAGCGGTCGTCAGTGTAAGAATAGTACCGTTTATTCCCTTCAAGAAGCTCTCGTATTTTACCTCCAGGCCTATTACACCCTGATTATCACTTCCGGTAAAGCCAATCACCTTGGATGCCAGACTGTCAAATGGATAATACCTTTTGTAGTCTTCATCAACCATAACACCATCCAGCTTGTATTGCCGTATTCTGTCGGCGATATCCTTATTAACATTAGACTTTATTCTTTCAATCGAAGAAAGCTTCTCTACCCGTTTTCTGACAAATTCTTCGCTTAACCCAAGCTCCTTGGATAATAACTCGATAACCCTCTCTGACTCTGTTATCTGGCTATGTATAACCGAAATAGTGCATACCGGTTTATTAGTTGCTATCTCTACACCGTTAATATCAAATATTCTTCCCCGCTCTGCCTTTATCGGTCTCTCTCTTTCATGAAGTGCCTGAGCACGGGCAGAATATTCCTCTGACTTAAATATTATCAGATATATCAATCTTCCTGTCAGCCCAATGGCTGTCAGAAAAATAACTATTATAATTATAAGAATATTTCTTTTGTTATAAGTCCTGTTTCTGGCCATATCATCAATCCTGAAACTCTTTTCGTTTCATTTTATTACAAATGATACGGCTTTATTCATCATTAAGAAAATGTGGTTCCTCGGTCTCTTGTTCATCCGGGTTTTCTGTTCTTGGTTCCTCGGTCTGCTCTTCTGTTTGATTTTGCTCTGTTTGATTTTGATCCTCTGTACTTATATCCTGTTCATCCTCTGATTGTTGAGGCTGTTGTACATCCGGGTTGTCATCATTAGTGTCTTGTGTATTTTCCTCATCTGTATCAGGTAATAAATAGTCAATCTCTCCATCCGGATAGATACCCAGTGCAGGCAAAAGCTCTTTCATTATACGACTTGCCAATCCGGTTGCCAATGAGCTGTCGTCTTGCCTAACAACGTTCTGTGGCTCATCAATGATCACATATATTACAATCTCAGGATTTAATGCCGGAACTGCCCCAAGAAATGACACGAGATATTTTTTCTCTCCACGGGGTAATTTCTCTGCTGTGCCGGTTTTACCACCAATAGCATAACCCGTTACCCTTGCAGGCTTGGCAGTTCCCACTTCCACCGTCTGAAGCATTGCTTCCCGAATGAATTGGGAGGTTTCATCCGATACTGTACGTCTTACAAGCAGAGGCTCCATAATTTTAACGGTGGCATTCTGGTCATTCATTATTTCCTTAACAATTCTAGGCTGATAATAATATCCACCGTTAACAAGAGATGAATAAGCAGCCGCCATCTGAATCATGGATACATTAAAGGACTGTCCGAAGCTGCTCGTTGCAAGCTCTGATGCATTAAGCCTTTCCAGTTCGGTAATGATTCCACTTTCCTCACCGGGCAGGTCAATTCCAGTTTTTTCACCGAATGAAAAGTATTTTTGATATTTATAGAAATTATCTCTTCCTTCAGCAGCAGCAATTTGCATCATTGCATCATTACAGGATTTTACCAGTGTCTCTGTAAGGGTCAGTTCTCCATGCCCATATTTTGCACTACACTTTATGTCCCATCCTCCGACATGTTCTACACCGTCACATAAATAGCTGCTGTTTTTTGATATAATCCCTTCCTCCAAACCAATAGCTACCGTAAACGGCTTAAAGGTTGAACCGGGCTCGAAGCCCGAGCTTATAACATCATTCTTCCATATGCGGTTCATCGCTTCTATCTTTTCTTCCAATGTCATGGCCGAAAGCTCATCTTCGCTAATGATACTGCTTAAATCTCTCGGAGAGTTTAAGTTGTATTCTTCGTTCGATGCCATAGCAAGAATTTCTCCGTTGTTGGCATTCATTACGATTACACCTATATTCTTACTTCCGATTTCCTCATTGAATGCCCGTATATGCTTCTGTATTATTCTCTGAGCATTTACATCGATTGTACTTACGACGGTATGGCCGTGTTGAGGCTTCTTTATGATTCTTTCTATATTTAGTGAAGAGTCATAATAACCATATTCTCTGCCATTGGTACCGCTTAGCTCATCATTATAATATTCTTCAATTCCCCAAAGGCCTTTATTATCCGGAGATGTAAACCCTATGATATCACAGGCCAAGGAATCATACGGATATGCCCTTACATATATTTCTTCAAACCAAAGACTCTTTATGTTAGAGTCTTCCTCCATAAGCTTCTTAAAATCCTCCACCTGGGACAACTGAAGGTTTTCTAGAAGTATCTTATATCTGCTGTCAGGCCTTTCCTTTAGTATGTTATTAATTGTCTCTGCCTCAATATTATAGTATTTTTTTAAAGCTTCCAAAGTTGTTGGGATTTTATCTGAATTGTATAAAAGATTTTGCGGATCAAGAATTAGCCTATAGCGAAGTTCGCTTCTGGCTAATACAGTACCGTTTCTGTCTAGAATTTCTCCTCTTTTGTAGGGAAGCACTCCCCTTACGTAAGACTGTCTGGAAAGAACCTGCTTGGCATATCTCTCCCCATCTGTCTGCATTATGTATATAAGCCGGCCAATCAGTCCGGCTAAGAGCAAAGCGACAACACAAAATACAAGCAATAGCTTTGCTTGCATTCTGGATGTGAAGCTTTTGGTTTTTTCTGCTCTATTCTGCATAGTATACTAACCTCGTCACGTTAATAGTGATTTTTATTTCGGTATGTCCGCATACTGTCTTACAAAGCTCTCATCTGCTTTTTCAAAAAGAATAACCTCATTATTATTTGGATATACCATTCCCAATTCATTTACAGCAATGTTATATACATAATCAAGATCATATACGGTATTAATTTGCTCATATGCTGCATCATTTTCATTTCTTATAGCAGCGAGATTTTGCTCCATAGATACAATATCCTTCTCCATTTTGCTTACCTCATGTTGCAACATTAAGAACTCAATACAGAAATATAAGGTTGCACCTATGGCTAATGTTAATATGAATAAAGAAGTCTTACTGATTCCGGTTAAGGTGCTCGGCTTTCTGCGTATGTGTCTTCTGGGTGCAGGCGCCTGTCTTCTTTGTCTTTCAATGTCCGGAACAGTATAGTAATTATGCGCAGCCTGTTGCCCGATAAAGCCTTGCTTTCGGGCTGTATTACCGTCGATATAGCCTGTGCTTTGATATGGTTGTCGTTTTCTTTTTGCCTCCATGCAATGACCCCTCTCTACTGCCCTAATAATATGTCCTTTCAAATACCCTAAGTTTCGCACTCTTAGATCTTTTATTAATCTCCAGCTCTTCGACAGAAGGCAGGATAGGTTTCTTTGTTATTATTCTTCCCTTTGGTTTCTTGCCACATACACAAACCGGAAAATTTGACGGACATGTACATGGATTCTCATTCATTCTAAAAGATTCCTTGACTATTCTATCTTCCAGAGAGTGGAAGGTTATAATCAAAAGCCTTCCTCCAGGCTTCAACAAATTTATCATATCCTCAAGCGTATTTTTTAGGACATCGAGCTCATGATTTAGCTCTATACGTATCGCCTGAAATGTTCTCTTAGAAGGATGTCCACCAACAGCACGGACTTTTGAAGGTATAGCCGCCTTTATAATTTCGTTTAGCTGGAATGTGGTCTCTATGGGTTTGTCCATTCTTGCCCTTACAATATGCTTTGCAATATTCTTTGCAAATCTGTCCTCCCCATAGTCTCTTATGATCCTGTATAGTCTTGTTTCATCATAATTATTAATGATATCTCTTGCGGTAATGTTATTCCTCGTATCCATTCTCATATCAAGCGGTGCATCCACACTGTACGAAAATCCTCTCTCCGGTGTGTCCAGCTGATATGAAGATACCCCTAGATCCAAGAGTATTCCATTCACCTTATCTATCTGTATACTGCCTAATACAGTCCTTATCTCACTAAAGTTGCTTCTGATAATTTTTACCTTATCGCCATACTTTGCCAATCGTTTCTTAGCAGCCTGTATTGCCGCATCATCCTGATCCAATCCGATTAGGCATCCTGTGGTCAGTCTGGAGACTATCTCGTATGAATGACCGGCTCCGCCCAATGTACCGTCTACATAAATACCGGCTGGATCAATGTTCATGTTTTCAATTACTTCATCCAGAAGAACTGATTTATGCTCAAATACCATGTCCGGCTCCTTACCATGTGATTTCCGGCTAGTAGTTAATNCCATACTGTGACATATGCTCTGCAATGGAATCCACATCATCGTAATAATTGTTGCTTTCCCAGCGTTCCTTATTCCATATCTCTATCTTGTTCAGAACTCCGACAAAGACTATGTCCTTATCCAACGCAGCATGTTCTCTTAATCTTGCCGGTATAAGTATTCTTCCCTGTTTATCTGCCTGACATGCAGCGGCTCCTGCCATAAAATAACGCTGTAACTGTCTGGCCTCTTTAGTACCCGGGAGCGTCTTTAGCTTGTCCACAAAGGCTTGCCATTCTGATTTTGGGTAAGCGAAAAGACAACCATCAAGACCGAGTGTTATTACAAACTCTTCTCCAAGGTCTTCTCTGAACTTTGATGGTACTATTATTCTTCCTTTCGCATCAACAGTATGGACATATTCACCCATAAACATAGACAGCACCAACTTCTCATATATATGGCTTGTACCACTTTTGTGGTATGTTTCACCACTTCACACCACTTCGCTCCACTTATGAGTCCATTTTACTGTATAAATGGGAATTAATCAAGTACTAAAACAAAAAATAAAAGCACAGAATGCCTGATTTTATTAGGTATTCTATGCTTATATCATCATCAGTTTACAATATATTGTTGTTGAAATTAAAAATCGAACAAAATATGTCAAGATATAGACAAATGACATGAATATAGTAAATTAGTCCCGAATTGTGAGATAACTCGTAAAAATAAGTAGATTTTTCTATTTTGTCTTTGCAGTCTTAACTCTCTTGATAATAATCATCGTAGCCGCGAACACAACCAAAAGAGCCGATATCAACTGGGAAACAGGAATCGATGTACCCCATAAGAATAATTGGTCTGTCCTTATGCCCTCAATCCATACACGACCCAGTCCGTATCCTGCCAAATACAGTAGCATAACCTCTCCGTCGAATTTTTTATGCTTGGTATATATTATCAGGAATATCAGTAACGCGAGATTCCACAGCGACTCATAAAGGAATGTGGGATGAACCTGAATATATTGTGCTCCATCCACCGTTACGATATTATTTCTTATCTCCATAATCCGTTCAAATGATTTTGGTTTACCNNCGTATTTTTCCTGCAGACTGGCAATCGATCTGGTGAAATCATAGGNAACATCTTTAATATTAAGCTGCATAGCTAATAATCCGTCTGTATATTTTCCGAAGACCTCTCTGTTAAAAAAGTTTCCCCATCTTCCGATTACCTGTCCGGTAACAAGTCCTATACATCCGGTATCTGCCAATAACCAGAAGGAATATTTTTTGATTCGTGTAAATATAACTGCACTTAATATAGCACCAAATATTCCTCCGTAAATCATCAGACCACCTGTTCTGAAATTAAATATTTCCAAGGGGTTATCAATAAATTCATCCAAAGAAAACAGAACATAGCCTAATCTGGTGAAAATAACCGAAACAATAATTGCAATTAAAGCAAAGTCCAGGTATAGTTCCTTACTTTGTCCGGTTTTCTTTGCCATCCACTCTGCTATCAACCATCCAAACAGCATACCCAATCCGATAGCTATACCATAGAAGGCAATATGAAATCCGAAAACATCTATACCGGTTGGAACATTCTTCAGTTCAATACCTAAATTCGGAAACCTTATGTTTGTTAAGGCCTTACTGCTTAGCAATATATTCATTTATATCCACCACTTTCTGNTTTTTTTATAGGGATTATGAACTTATTATACATTAAAGCGAAACAGAACTACATCTCCCTCTTGGATTACATATTCTTTTCCCTCAGACCGGACCAGTCCTTTTTCCTTAGCTGCATTATAGCTGCCACATCGTACAAGATTGTCATAGCTGACTACCTCCGCCCTTATAAAGCCCCGTTCAAAATCCGAATGAATCTTACCGGCTGCCTGAGGTGCCTTTGTTCCGATTTTAATAGTCCATGCTCTGGCTTCCTTTGGTCCTGCGGTTAGATAGCTCATTAATCCCAGAGTCCGATAACTAGCCTTAATTAATTTATCCAAGCCTGCTTCCTTAAGACCGAGCTCCTCCAGAAACATCCTCTTTTCCTCATCATCCAACTCGGCTATTTCCTGCTCAATTTTAGCGGATATAACGAACACCTCGGAGTTTTCTTTGCCGGCAAGCTCTCTTACTGCCTTGACATAATCATTACTCTCTCCGTCATCCATAAGATCCTCTTCCGTAACATTGGCGGCATAGATAACAGGCTTTGCTGTTAGAAGGTTATAGCTCGCTATAAGCTGTAGTTCATCATCCTCTGCAGTAAAGGATTTAGCCATTTTACCTTCTTCCAGATGAAGCTTCAGTCTTTCGAGTAATTCTAATTCTCTTGCCTGTTCCTTATCGTTCTTTGCGCCCTTCGCTGTCTTACTGATTCTGCGTTCCAAAATCTCAATATCAGAAAATATCAATTCAAGGTTTATGGTCTCAATATCCCTATCAGGATTTACGGAACCTTCTACATGAATTACATTCGTATCCTCGAAGCATCGAACCACATGTATAATTGCATCTACCTCGCGGATATTGGACAGGAACTGATTACCCAGTCCTTCTCCCTTTGAAGCTCCCTTTACAAGTCCTGCAATGTCCACAAATTCTATGATAGCCGGAACAAGCTTTTCTGAATTATATAGCTTTCCCAGTACCGCGATACGTTCGTCGGGTACGGATACTATTCCAACATTGGGATCTATGGTACAGAACGGATAATTTGCCGATTCAGCGCCCGCCTTTGTTAACGAATTAAATAGAGTGCTTTTACCCACATTGGGTAAGCCTATAATACCTAACTTCATCTGTTGCTACCTTCCTTACAAATATAATTTCGTTTTATTTTATCAATCCTTAGTCTCGAATACGGCCAATATTCCTTCCTCAAATTCGACTCTTCCTTCGTCCTCAACAAGCCTATTGCTTATTCCTAAACTACTTCCTGCGGTTAGCGTGATTCCATCGAGTGGATACATAAATCCGTACAGTCTAAGTCCCTTTACCTGATACGAAAATGAAAGCAGTGAAATAAAATCTCCATACTGCTCCTCTTTCTTAATGAGAAAGCTTTTATTTCTAAGATATATACAATTATTGGCATCCAAGATTCTGGCATCTATATTCTGATTCATAGCATATATTAGAAGGTCTATATTGGATATGGTATGGTCCATCCTGCTTCCTGTCGCACCAACCATATCTATTCCTGAAGGTTTCTTCTCCAACGCCATTTCAAATGCTATCTGGGTATCGGTCTTATCCTTCTTTTGAGGGAAGGATTGAATTGGTATAGATTTATCTTCGTACTTCGATAAAACATCCAATGGAACCGAATCAAAATCCCCCAGAATATAATCCACCGGCAGCTTAAGCCTGTCGGCAGACAAAAGCCCCTTGTCCGCAGCGATTATAAGAGAATATCTTTCTCTCTTAATCAAGGATTTCAAAAAATTCTCGTCAATATGCCCGCCGGTTATGATTAATATTTTCTGAATCATATATATCTCCAATCATAAACTCAATTCAACCGGAACACAATCATATATTGTATTTTCTTTTATATTGCTCNAACTGTTCATTATACAAATCTATGTTCTTTTGGATATCCCCACGAAATACCGACGTTCCCGATACTATAATGTTGGCACCTGCCTCAAGTACCTCCATGACATTGTCCGGTGTTATTCCACCGTCCACCTCGATATCCATGGTAATACCCGCTTTATTTACCTTTTCTTTTAGATCCTTAATTTTTTGTAGGGTACTTGGAATAAATGCTTGTCCTCCCGCTCCCGGCTCCACACTCATGATAAGGACCATATCTATATCTTTTATAACATTATCTAAAATTTCAAGACCGGTCTCAGGATTTAGTGACACTCCAATCCTTAGTCCCATATTTTTAATCTTCTCAATGGTTGCAGTCAGGTCTTTGCATGCCTCTGCATGTACAGTAATTATATCGGCACCTGCCTCTTTAAAATCCTCCAGCAATCTTATTGGCTCATCTACCATAAGGTGAACATCAAAAATAAGCTTCGAATTCTTGCGGATTGATTTAATCACCGGCGTTCCGAAGCTGATACTGGGCACATAATTACCGTCCATAACATCAATGTGTAGATATTGTACTCCTGCCCCTTCTATTATCTTGATTTGTTCTCCTAACACATTAAAGTCTGCCGCTAAGATTGATGGTGCTAGTTTTATCATGTAAATTTCCTCCAAGTTGTATAATGTCATAATGTTATGTTAAGCCTTAATACTTCTTTAAATTCTTAAGCTCCTCGTATAATATCTTATAATTATCATAACGGATGCCACTTATTATCCCTTCATTAAGTGCTTCCTTAACCGCACATCCGGGCTCATTCAAATGCATGCATCCGATAAACCGACAATTATTTTCGAACTCCCTAAATTCGTTAAAGTAATCCTTAAGCTCCTCTTTTTCTATCTCATGAATATATAGCGAGCTAAAACCCGGNGTATCCATAACATAAGTATTGTCATCTATATATATCAGCTCAGAATGCCTTGTGGTATGCTTTCCCCTCTTAATCTTTTCACTTACAGTACCTGTCTCCATCTGAGTCGTAGGACTTATAACATTAATCAAAGAAGATTTACCTACCCCGGATGGTCCGGCAAGAACAGTNGTTTTCCCCAACAGCAGATTGCGTATTATTGGTATACCGTCCTCCTGAAGCACGCTGATACCTATGACCTCATTTCCGCTACGCATATAGGTATCAATAAGCAGACCCATTTCCTTTTGATTAACTATATCCTTTTTATTAAAACATATGACCGTATTAACCTTCTGTCTTTGCATCATAATCAGAAAGCGGTCCAGAAGATTTAAATTAGGAGCAGGCTCCGCCGCGGCAAATATAACCATTGCCTGGTCAACATTTGCCACAGCAGGCCTGATTATTTCATTTTTTCTGGGAAGGATACGGGTAATTGTTCCTGCTCCCTCAGGCTGATCATTGGTATCAATCTCTACATCATCACCAACCAAAGGCTTGATATCCTGTTTGCGAAAAATTCCTTTGGCTTTGCATTCATAAATTTTGTCCTCATAAGATACATGTACATAGTAGAAACCAGCTATACCCTTGATTATCTTACCCTTCAAATTAGTCCTCCACAGCTTCAAATTCTACAATCCATACATATGGGTTGCCTTCTTCATCCTTAAATATTTCACCGTCTATATACATCTTAACAACACCTATTTCTAAGCTTTCCCCTTCAATATCATTAAGTGTCATTGGGAAGTCAGATATGGATGTCATCTCATGATATATCTCTGTACCGTATCCACCCTGCTCCATCTCCAGAATGATGTCGGCCTCGCCGTCTCCGGTATAATAGAACGGATTGATTTCTATATATAGACTGCCTACATATCTATAATTACCTGTACCCGGTACTTCTGTATCAGGTCCTGTGCTTACGGTTACATTGATCTTGGTACCTCTGTCAACCAACTCACCTACGGTGGTATCCTGATAAATGATCTTTCCTATGGCATAGGTCTCCGATGTATCCTGACTGACTTCACCAAGAACCAGTCCGGCATCCTTTAAGAGAGTCTCAGCCTCAGCGGTTGTTTTACCAATCAAATCGGGAACCGCGGTTTGAGAAACTTCCGGGCCCATGCTTACATATACCTTTACATTATCTCCTGCCTTAACCATGGATTCCTTCGGAGGATCGGTAGCTATTACATTACCGGCCGGAACATCATTACTATATTGGTCCACTCTTTCAGGAACAAGATCATATTCCTTAAGCTTCTGCTCGGCCTGCTCCCATGTATTACCATATACATAAGGTATGATTTCGGATGAAGGTCCTATACTGACATATAAGATGACCTCCGAATCAACAGGATAATCGGTGTTTGGCAACGGATATTGCCTTATTACATAACCAACTTCATACTCGTTGGAATAGTCCTCCATGGGGTTAATGTGAGCCTTAGGATTTCTCGCTTCAATCGCAGCTATAGCATCCTCCAGCTTATGTCCGATAACATTAGGGAATTCATAGGTTTCAATTCCAGGCTCAGGACTCGGTGTTGGAGAAGGCTCTTCTGTAGGCTCAGGAGTAGGAGCTTCCGTAACGATGTTATTATCCGGTTTCTTCTCCTTTTCTCCGCTCGGTATAACGAATTTAAAAATTATAAACATAATAGCCGCTGCAATAGCAACAATTGCAACAATTGTCAGTACCGTAAATACCTTCTCAAGCTTTGAATCTACGGTATCCAGGTCTTCATCGTCATCATTTATTACAGGATTATTCCTTGAATTACGATAATTGTCATTGCTATAATATGAACTGTTCTTTATTTTACCCAAATCGTCAGAAATATTTATTGTAGGCGAATCGTTTGCTACGAATGACGGAATCTGAACAAAATCACCATTGGGATTGGACAGAGCCCGTTTTAGATCTACAATCAAGTCAGAGGCAGAGTGATATCTTCTCTCAGGCTTTTTCTGCATACACTTCTGCACTATTTTATCTACGCTAAGAGGTATATTCTCCTCCAGCTCCCTTAATGGCTTAGCCTCTCCTTGTATGTGAAGCATTGCTACAGACACTGTATTATCTCCTGCAAAAGGTACTTTACCGGAAAGCATCTCATATAATGTTACTCCAAGAGAGTAGATATCACTTTTCTCATCACTATAGCCGCCCCTAGCCTGTTCGGGTGATAAATAATGTACAGATCCCATGGCATTAGAGGTAATCGTATTGGAATTAGAAGCCTTCGCAATACCAAAGTCTGTTACCTTAACCTTTCCGTCCCTGGATATAATGATATTCTGAGGNTTGATATCCCTGTGTATAATATGGTTATCATGGGCAGCCTCCATGCCCTGTGCAATCTGGATAGCAATACCAACAGCTTCCTTAACCTCCAGCTTTCCTTTTCTTTCAATAAATCTTTTAAGGGTTATGCCCTCCACCAGCTCCATTACAATATAATACAGACCCCCATCGTCCCCTACATCATATACATTAACAATGTTAGGATGGGATAATCCTGCTACCGACTGAGCTTCTCCTCTAAACTTATTAACAAAGCTTTTATCGCTGGAATACTCCGGTTTTAACACTTTAATAGCGACAAAACGGTTCAGTCTATCATCCTTTGCTTTATAGACATCCGCCATGCCGCCAGATCCGACAATGTCAATGATTTCATACCGATCGCTGATAAACATACCGGGTTTTAACATGATTTTTCACCTCTTATTCATACTTTAACTATTATGACTGCTATGTTGTCCTTCCCTCCGTTTTTGTTTGCCTGTCTTACCAGATTCTCTGCTNCAATCTTTGGATCGTCGGCATTCTCTCTGATAATACGCTCTATAGTCTCGTCATTCAACATATTGGTCAGTCCGTCCGAGCACATTAGAACAATATCCTCTTCCTCTAATTCAACCTCAAAAAAATCAGGCTGGGCAGTCTCATTAGCTCCCAGTGCTCTAGTAATTATGTTCTTATTAGGATGAACCTTAGCTTCATCTTTGTCCAGCTCACCATTATTAACCATTGCCTGTACAAGACTGTGGTCCTCTGTCACTTGTCTTATATCCCGACTGATTACATATAGTCTGCTGTCTCCTATGTTCGCCACATACATTTCCTTATCATATATAGTCGCAACGACGAAGGTGGTTCCCATTCCTTCGTACTCTATCTGTTGCTTTGATTTCTCATATAGCTTTTCATTTGTATCTTTAATAGCTTCTTCTATCAAGACAATTGGCGATGTTTCTTTGCTGTTTTTTATGTGCTCAACAAAAAATTCGACACAGAATCTTGAAGCATAATCCCCTGCATTATGACCTCCCATCCCATCAGCCACGATAAATAAATTCGGCAGATTACCGACAGGATTTACTTCACAAAAGGCATAATCCTGGTTTATCCTTCTTTTCTCCCCAATATCAGTGATTGAAAATGCTTTCAAGTCTGCACCTCCTCGTGCAACCCAAATACTTTGGCATCTTCTTATTCGTCCCTTCGATCCATATAGCTCTTTCTTAGTTGACCGCAGGCAGCGTTAATATCTGAGCCCATTTCTCTTCTAATAGTAACATTTATTCTGTATTTTTCAAGTATATTTTTGAATTTTTGTATATTATGGTAATCCGATTTCACATAGCTTCTCTCTTTTATTGGGTTTATAGGAATTAAATTAACATGGCAGTTATATCCCCGTAATAATACTGCCAACTCCTTGGCATGCTCTTCTTTATCATTGATTCCCTCCGCCAAACTGTATTCTACTGTCAATCTTCTTCCTGTTTTTTCATAATAATATCGAAATGCATCCATAACTTCTGACAGCTCATATTGCTTGGCGATAGGCATCAGTCTTTTTCTTATCTCATTATTTGGAGCATGAAGCGATAATGCCAAGGTAACAGGTAATTCCTCATCAGCCAATTGCCGCATTTTATCGGGTATCCCACAGGTCGACACTGTAATATTGCGCGTACTGATATTGATTCCCTTAGAATCAGATAAAATGCGTATAAAACGCACCAGGTTATCGTAATTGTCCAGGGGTTCTCCGGTCCCCATGACAACGACATTACTGACTCTCTCTCCCGTCATGACCTGAATACGGTATATCTGATCCAGCATCTCAGCGGCTGTAAGATCTCTTTCCTTACCGCCGATGGTGGAGGCACAGAAGGTGCATCCCATTCTGCAGCCTACCTGTGAGGATATGCATACACTGTTGCCGTGATGATATTTCATCAAAACACTTTCGATTACCCTGTCATCATTTAGACGAAATAGGAACTTTATGGTTCCATCTTTCTTAGACATGAGGCGTCTTGTTTCCTCCAGAACTGTTAACGGATATAAATCCTTTAGTGTATTCCTTAATTCCTTTGACAGGTTTGTCATATCATCATAGGAGCTTACGAGTTTAACATGTAGCCATTCAAAAATCTGTTTTGCCCTAAAAGCAGGTTGATTTATCAGCTTCATTTCATTAATCAACTCATCCAAATATAGGGATTTTATGTTCAAATATATACCTACTTTCTTCTCTTCATTCTGCATATGAAAAAACCATCAGTGAGATGGACTCCCTGTAACAGTTGCAGGTAGCCGGCCTTGGTTGTGTCAGAATGCAAAGCCTCAGGCAGATAATCATCTATACTTTCGGCTTCAAACTCATGATTAGCTAAGAACCATTCCATGTTTTCGATATTCTCATGTCGGTTAACGGTACAGGTACTGTATATAAGTTTTCCTCCCGGCTTAACGTACTCTGAAACAACATTTAAAATTTTCCTCTGTAATTNTACCAGCTCTTTTTGTTGATTTTGTGTCAATTTATATTTTATATCGTATTTTTTACCCATAACACCCAAACCGCTACATGGCAGGTCAGCTATCACCACATCAGCACTTCCGAAAATGTCAGAATCCGGAACCGTAGCNTCCCAAACCTTGGTTTCAATACCCTTAATACCCATACGAAGCATGTTTTCTTCAATAAGCTTTATCTTATAATCAGTAAGGTCTCTGGCGGATACTCTTCCTGCCTTTTCGGCTATATGAAGTGATTTTCCGCCGGGAGCCGCACACACATCCACCACAAAATCCCCACTGCTTACATTTGCCACCTCAGTAACCAGCATGGAACTAACATCCTGAACCGTAAATAAACCTTCATTAAATGTATTAAGACCTTCCAGATAATCAAAATCCTTTATAATAAAAGCCTCCTTAAGGTATGGGTGCATGGTTACCGTTACTCCCTCATCGATTAATTTTTCCTTTAACCCGTCAGGAGTAATCTTCATACGGTTACAGCGGATGGTAATATCCTTTTCCCTTAAAGAAGCTTCTAGCATCGCCTCTACATGTTCGAAGGTATATTGGTTAAGAAGCATATCGACAATCCACTTAGGTGTTGAGTATAGAATGCTCAGGTATTCTTTAATATCAACGTTCTTATCAGGATATTCAATCTTATCTTTCATTCTTGCAACAGTTCTTAGATTAGCATTAACAAATCCTGACAGTCTGGTAAATCCACGCTTCTTAGCCAGCTTAACTGCTTCGTTACATACAGCAGATGCCGGTATATTATTCATGAAAACGAGCTGATATACACTCAGTCTCAAAAGATTTCTTATTAACGGCTTCATTTTTCTGACAGGCAGGGATGAGAACAGGTCGATAATATAATCAAGGGTCATATACCGCTTTACCGTACCTGTAAACAATCGTGAAATAAATGCTCTTTCCTGCTTTGTCTTGTTTTGATTGTGTCTTAATGCCCTGGTTAGTACTCTATGGCTGAAATCATCACCCTCAATAACCTGAAGGAGCATATCGAGCACAAGTTCTCTTTCATTGTCCTGATTAGTCACGACGTCTTCCTCCGAATAAAAGTATCAAACGCAGTAATTGTAGTATCGTCGCTGCCGCGGCGGCTACATATGTTAATGCTGCCGCATTCAATACCTTCTTTGACTGTGCCAACTCCTCATAATGAAGAATTCCGGCTTCGCCTAATGTCTGAATCGCTCTTTTGGAAGCATTGAACTCAACCGGTAATGTGACCAGCTGAAACAATACGGCTGTTGAGAATAATATAATACCAATATCTATCAGGGTCTGAGAGCCTGTAAGGAAAAGTCCTATTAGAATCAATGGCCAAGCGATAGCCGCACCGAAGTTGGCTACAGGAACCAATGCACTCCTGAATTTTAGCGGTATATATGCATTCTGATGCTGTATCGCATGTCCGCATTCATGAGCCGCAACTCCGATAGCCGCAATCGAATTGCTTCCGTATACGGAATCAGATAATCTGAGAACTTTCTTTCTGGGATCATAATGGTCGCTAAGCTGTCCGTGAACATGCTCAATCTGAACATCATAGATTCCTGCCCGACGAAGTATTCTCTCAGCAGCTTCGGCTCCGGTAATACCGGAGTTACTCCGTACCCGTGAATATTTTGCAAAGGTCGATCTAACCCTGGCAGAAGCAGCCAAGGACAAGATAACACCTATAATTACCAGTATATATGTTGGGTCATAAAAACCATAAAACATACATTCACCTTCCTTTAATATCAGAAACTTGTCAGTAACATTGTAGTTCGATTATAATACTACCCTAAGACTACTCCCTTTTCTATGGGATATCCTCTAAGNAACGCATCGCAGGTCAGACGCTTCTTGCCCTCAAGCTGTAGCTCTTGAATGACAAGTCCGCCCTTTCCCGTCATTACCGTAATGGCATCCTTGGTCACTTCGATAATTTCTCCGGGCTGTCCGGTATCGGAGATATCTATAACCTTAGCCTTCCAAAGCTTCAGCGTCTTACCGTTTAACTTTGTATAAGCACTCGGCCAGGGATTTAACCCACGAATCAAACGCTCTATGNTCAATGCTGACTGAGTAAAATCAATGTTACCCATNTCCTTATTCAGCATCCCTACATAGGTGGCCTTAGAATCATCCTGCGGAGTTCTCTCGGCTGTGTTATTCTCAAGCTGTCGTAGGGCCTTTACCAATAGCTTAGCCCCGAGAGAGGCAAGTTTATCATGAAGGCTTCCTCCGGTTTCATCCTCGGATATCGGAATACTCTCCCACAAAATCATATCACCGGTATCCAGCTTCACATCCATATACATGATGGTAACGCCGGTCTCCTTCTCACCGTTAATTATTGCGGCCTGTATGGGCGCCGCTCCACGGTACTTAGGAAGCAGGGATGCATGGACATTGATACAGCCATATGGCGGAATATCGAGCAACTCCTTAGGCAGTATCTGTCCGAATGCCGCAACGACAATAACCTCAGGCTCAAGCTCCCTTATAATCTGTAGGAACCTTNAATCTCTAACCTTAACCGGCTGATAAATATTCAGATTGTGTGTTAAGGCAGCCTCCTTTACTGCAGGATAGCTCACCTTGCCTCCTCTTCCCTTAACCTTATCAGGCTGTGTGACAACCCCGATTACCTCATGACCTTCCTGTATAATGGATTCCAGGGTATTAACAGCAAATTCGGGAGTTCCCATGAATAAAACCTTCATAACATACAGTCCCTTTCTTATTATTCTTCGTTAGCCTCATCAACCTCTTCAGAGCTCATTACGTCTCTGATGTCACCGGTTACTTTTTCGACATAAAGGATACCGTTCAGATGGTCGATTTCATGGCATAATGCCCTGGCCAAAAGCTCCGTACCCTCTATTGTAAATTCCTTCATGTCTTTATCATAGGCCTTAACCTTAACATAGTTAGGTCTCTCGACTGTCCCGACCTTTCCGGGAACACTAAGACATCCCTCATCACCGACCTGACAACCGTCTGTAGCAATAATTTCGGGATTAATTAATATAATCGGATCGTTTCCTTCCTCCGAAACATCTATCACGACCACACGCTTCAATACACCGATTTGTGGTGCCGCCAGACCGACACCTTCTGCATGATATAGGGTATCCAGCATATCGTCAATTAAAACAAGCAGTCTTTTATCAACTTCCTTAACCTCTCTGCTCACCTTGGTAAGTACACTGTCTCCTATTTCTCTTATATTTCTAATAGCCATAATCATCTTCCTCTCTTAATACAAATATAACAACCGATTATATCATTAATAACTACTCATCGGATCGAAATCAAACTGTAGATTACAGCCTGTAAACTGTCCCGAATAGTTAAAATAACCCTCCAAATAATTCTTTATTCCGATTAATACTTCATATTCTTCATCCTTTATATATATTACTCTGCGATATATGTCCTTAGCCTTTGCTATTCCTGCCGGTGCCGGACCTATAATACGGGACGATATCCTATTGGCTGTAATATATTCCTTTAAGGCATCACATACATGCTTAATGCTTTTTTCTGCCTTATCCTCCTCCTTAGAGGTTACCAGAACCAATAAAATATGAGCCGCCGGTGGATATTGCATTAGCCTGCGATATAACATCTCCTGTTCATAGAATTCCTCATAATTCCCCTCGGCCGCAGTAATTATGCTGTAATGCTCAGGATGATAAGTCTGAATGACCACCTCTCCGNGTATGGCGTCCCTTCCGGCTCTTCCTGCCGCCTGCGATAAAAGCTGAAATGTTATTTCACCGGATCTATAGTCTCCTGCGTAAAGAGATAAATCTGCGGCTATGATTCCCACTAAGGATACCAGAGGAAAATCATGTCCTTTTACAATCATTTGGGTTCCCACAAGGATATCAGCCTTGTGATTTGCGAAGGCCGAGAGAATTCTATGATGTCCACCCTTGTTCTTTGTGGTATCCGCATCCATGCGAAGTACCCTTGCATTAGGAAACTCCCGCTTAACCAGATCCTCTACCTTCTGGGTACCGGTTCCGAAGGCCGCTATATATTTAGAGCCACAGACAGGACATAGATTAGGCATTGCTTCTTCATATCCACAGTAATGGCATATAAGCCTGCCGTTTGTATGAGAGGTCAACGAAATATCGCAGTGGGTACATTTCATAACATGACCGCAGCTTCTACAGGACACAAAGCCCGAATACCCTCTTCGGTTTATAAAGAGCATAATCTGCTCCCGCCTCCTTAGCTTTTCATCCATCAGTTCCTTAAGTCTTCTGCTGAATATCGATCTGTTCTTCTGTTTAAGCTCCTCCTTAAGATCAACAATCCATACCTTAGGGGGACTGGCCTCCTTCGCTCTTTTGGTCAATTTAAAAAGCTTGTACTCACCGGAAGCACATCTACTATAAGACTCAAGAGATGGGGTTGCGGAACCCAAAATCACAAATGCACCCGTAAGCTGTGCCCGCTTTCTGGCCACCTCTACCGCATGATACTTTGGTGTTGTCTCGCTTTTATAGCTTCCCTCATGCTCTTCATCTATAATGATTAAGCCCAGATTTTTAAATGGCGTAAATAATGCCGACCTGGGACCTATCATAATATCAACTTCTCCTCTTTTGGCTCTTAAGCTTTGATCGTAGCGCTCACCGTCTGACATTCTGGAATTAAGGATGGATATACGCTCACCGAATCTGTCATAAAATCTGTTAACAGTCTGATAGGTCAGAGCAATTTCCGGTATAAGAACAATTACCTGCTTGCCAGAAGCTACCACCTCTGAAATAATCTCCATGTATACCTCGGTTTTACCGCTTCCTGTAATTCCGTGGATTAAATATGTGTTGCGCTTCCCCTCATTATACTCCTTAATAACTGTATCAACAATTCTTTGCTGTTCGTCATATAAACTAATATTATTAAACTTTGAGTCTTGTTTGTCAATGGGGTTACGATATAACTGCTTACTCTCCACCTTTATTATATCATTTTCTATCAGCCATGTAATCGTAGGCCTACTGATATTAAAGTCACGAAGAGTATTATCATAATCGAGTCTGTCTGTTTTTANTAAGGCTTGAAGAATCCTAACTCTTGCGGCATTATTCTTTCTTTTTTGCTCCTCATATATCAGCTCGACTTCATCAATTGGTTTTATCAGAACGATGCTTCTTTTTTCCTTAATCTTAACAGCCCTTTTAACCGGCATAACGGTCTTAAGAGCATCGTTCATTGTCCCGCCGAAATGCTCCTTCATCCAATATGCAAGATAAATCAAATGACTTTCTATGACAGGGGCACCCTCTAATACCGAGCTTATGGACTTAATCTTTTCCACACTGATTTTTGGCTCATTGGAAAGTCCTACAATATAACCGTTAATTGTACGGTTGCCAAGTCCAAAGGGTACTATAACAGGGGCACCGATAACCGCCGTAGACAAATATTCCTCAGGGATGGCATACTGATACGTCTTGTCAAGATTTTCATGTGAAATATCTATTATTATATCGGCATATCTTTGATACGACATATCAGCCCTCCTTCGTACAAATATTAATCCTTATTTGGAAAGAGCCTCCAACACAAGCTCCCTGTCATCCATATGATATTTAATGCCCTTTATTTCCTGGTAATCCTCATGGCCCTTACCTGCAATTATTATAACATCACCTTCTCTGGCATTGTCTATACAATATTTAATGGCTTCCCTTCTGTCGATAATCTTAATGTACTCTCCCTTACCCTTTTTAACACCTGTTACAATATCATTTATAATATCCTCAGGCTCCTCGAATCTGGGATTATCCGATGTTACTACGGTTAAATCTGCCATATTGGAGGATATCTCACCCATCAGATATCTTCTGTCCTTAGACCGGTTGCCACCGCATCCGAATACACATATCAGACGCTTAGGGTTATACTCTCTAATAGTCGAAAGAAGGCTCTTTAAGCTCATTGCATTATGGGCATAATCTATCATTACCGAATAATTGCCGTTTACAGGTACCAGTTCCACTCTGCCTCTTACCCTAATCTTATTAAGTGCCTTAACAATATCCTTTTCATTTACATTAAAATGTCTGCATATGGCTATTGCACATAGGGAATTAAGTACATTAAATTTCCCCGGAATATCAATGGCAACATCAAAGTTCATCAGGCCTTCTACTCTATAGGATACTCCAAGATAGCCCGGTTCATGAACCAGCCTGACATTGGTTGCCCTGATATCTGCCTCCTCGGAAAATCCAAAGGTCTCGATAGTACAGGTATGACCTTTTATAATATCAGAGGCATACTCATCATCTATATTAATCAAGCCTGTCTTACATTGCCTAAACAGCATGCTCTTACATCTTAAATAATCATCAAAATCCTTATGCTCCTTATCGCCAATATGATCGTAGCCCAGGTTGGTGAACACTCCGTAGTCAAAGACAAATCCATCGATTCGATTATGCAAGAAGCCCTGGGATGAGGCTTCCATTACCACACACTCAATTCCTGCTTCAACCATTCTTGCAAAGGTCTGCTGAATTATATAGGACTCCGGTGTCGTATTATTGGCAGGAATAATCTCATCACCGATAATTGTCTCAATAGTCCCGATAAGTCCTGTTCTGATGCCGGCGTTCTCTAATATGGATTTTATCATATATACCGTCGTGGTCTTACCCTTGGTACCGGTTATACCGATTGTGGTAAGCTTCTTTGCCGGATAACCAAAATATGCTGCCGACATAAATGCCAATGCTTTTCTGGCATTAACAACCCTGATCACCGTTATATCCTTCGGCAAATCTATATCCTTCTCGACTACAAGGGCCACAGCCCCTTTTTCTATTGCATCGGGTATATAATCGTGTCCGTCAGCCACTGTACCCGCTATACATACAAATACAGAATCTTTACTCACCTTTCTTGAATCATACACTAAATCTGTGACCAAAATATGTTCATTCCCCTGCAGGCAGGTATACTCAAGGTGCTCCATCAATTCATTAAGATACATATTCTAACCTCCTATTGGTGCTTTTTATAACATTATACACGCATTATTTTAAATATCTGTTGCAGTTTATGTTCATTTTATTGCAAATAATGCTTTAATCGACTAAAGCGACTCCAGCACCAATAATAATTACATGTTAATTATACTAACATCAAAGTAATATATGTTATGTATAAAAATAATAATTACAGTTTAANCCTTCGATTCAGCTTGTCTACCTCTGACGGTAGTTTGTTAATTATACTGTCGATAAATTCCTTATCAATATTATATTTCTCCATGATTTTGTCGGCATAGATAAAGGTAGTATGGTTTCCCAGCAATTTTTCATAATAATTGGTACTAATGGAGTCTGCCAAATGCATAATATTAACGTCGTCAACATATTTTTTGGCAAGCGAGGGCGTATGATGGTATCCAACCACTTCTGCTATCTCGTCGGGTAGACCCCATTCCTTACATATCCACAAACCGATATCCGCATGTGTGATTCCACCTAGTATAATCTTCTCCGCAACTATCTGATGTACTCCCTTTTGATGCAGCTCGTGTACTTTATCTATTTCTTCAGGCAGACAAATATCTAAAGCCGTTATACCAATATCATGTATTAGACCATATGTTAATATCTTATCCTTATCACTGTAATTGGTTTTCTCTGCAATAATATAAGCAGCTATCGAAGTTCCTAAATTATGCTTCCAATATGTTTTGTTATTAAAAAGCCTTGCTCTTCCTTTATTATCAGGCAACAATAATCTGGTAACAAAAGCTATCGATATGATTCTTGCTCTTTGTGCTCCCAAATAATTAATTGCCTCTTTAATTGTCCTTATTTCTCGATTTAAATTAGAACTATAATTCAGTACCTGTATCAGATTTGCTTCTAATTGAGGAAAGCGTGAGAAACTCTCAACACAAAGGTCCATATCATATTCCGCAGGTTTTAAAAGCATCTTTAATATTTCACCGAAATCCCTTGGGATATCAGGCATATTTCCCGAGGCCTGAATCATTTCTATTATTCTGTGCTTATTCATAATCACCCCTCCATAAAGACGAGAAACAACCTACGGTCATTTGATAATTTGCCCTATTAATAGTTATATACTTAATTCATTATAATATATAAATTGGTTCGGTATCAAGCAATATTAGTGACATGGGGTGACATGGGGACGGAGTCATTGTCATATTCTTTGTATTATTCCTCTACTAATCCCTGTCAATCTCTCAATCTGTCTAATCGATAAGCCGTAATTTATCCTCATGACTTTTAAGTATAAATTTCTTTTTTCCTTGTTAAAATTCTGTAAATCTGTAGCATTTTCAATCTTACAAATCTCTCGTATTATTTTTTTTGCATCCTCATCTGTTACTCTCTGTTTTTTCTGTATTACCAGACACTTATCGTCATCATCCTTATTAATGTGTTTAATAAATTCTCTGATTGCTTTTTCTCTATCTGTATCAAAGATATTTAAAACGAAGTCTATTTCTGTCTGATTATATCCATTTACATAGTCCATATAATTGGACCATTTATATTCATGTATTTTTGTAACTATACCTGCTTTTATCGGATTACGAAAAATATATCTGATTGCAGCGAATAAGTACTCATTATCTTCTACTGGTTCGCTCCAATATCG
>JGI24709J26583_10000652_pt1 | contig 29767 bp, 29 predicted proteins | sample BioPla2DNA1_FD_26583 | JGI IMG/M metagenome (IMG submission 26583) | reverse complement strand
TTTTTTATGTTTTCAACGCCCATATCGGATAGGGCGTATTTACGCTTAAACTTATCTCCAAACATTTAATTCACCTCTTTTTCAGCTGAAATGCGCCATTGTACGGCTTGGTTATAGTCAGCCCACATGTTCGCATATAAATTGCCCGCTTCCTTAAGCTGCTCATGCGTGCCTTCTTCAACCACATGTCCGTTATCCAGCACTATTATTTTATCAGCTCCAACCACGGTTGAAAGCCTATGCGCTATCATAAGCACTGTACGCCCCTTTGTAAGAGTAGCGAATGCTTTTTGAATGAGCAGCTCGTTTTCAGGGTCTGCAAAGGCGGTCGCTTCATCAAGCACAATTATTGGCGCATCTTTTAGTATGGCGCGTGCAAGCGCAACGCGCTGCTGTTCCCCGCCGGATAGGTAAGTGCCTTCCGTGCCTATAAGCGTATCCATACCGTTTGGGAGCTTAGCAATAATATCATTACATTGTGCGGCAGCAAGGGCGGCTTCTACCTGCTCCCTTGTCGCGTTTGGCTTTGCGGCACGCACATTATCAAAAATAGAAGCTTTAAACAGGCGGTTATTTTGGAACACAAAGGCTACTTGGTCCATGAGCACATGCGGACTCATATCCTTTACATCTACGCCTCCTACTTCTACAGTACCTAAAGTAGTATCCCAAAACCGCGGGATAAGGCTTGCAGCTGTCGTTTTACCGCCGCCGGAAGGACCTACAAGCGCTACCGTTTGCCCAGGTTCAACCTTAAATGAAACATTTTCAAGCGCGGGGAAATCCGCACCTTGGTAGGTGAAGCTTACATCCTTAAACTCTATGCTGTTATCCTTGGGCGTTTTAAATGTTGATGCAACTTTTAGCGTAGGCGCGTTCATTACCTGCTCAATACGATTAAGCGCTGTATCCGCAAGCATCATGCCGCTTGCTGCGAACATTATTTTGGCAAGCGCTGTTGATATTGTCGCCGAAAACACTGCATAGAAAGCAAAGTTGGTTACAAATTGAGCGAAATTGCCGCCAGCAAGCGCACTAGGCGCTAAAAAAAGCGCAACAGGTATTAAAAATACGAAAGCGCTCTCTGTAAATGTAAGGTTTATAGATTGCGGTTTACGGCAAACAACGCCCTGAAAGTGTTCGGCTTTATCGCTATAATCTTCAATAGCCTGTTTAAATGCCCTGAAGGAATATACGGTTTGCTGAAACACCTTTACTACGGGAATACCCCGTACATATTCAGTACCCGCCTTGCTCATATTATCCTGAGCGGCTTGGTATTCCGCTATAAACTTTGCACTTTTACCACTCATCATTGAAGACATAGCGATAATCGAGATTACCGCCGCAAGCAGGCAGGCTGCGCCCATACGCCAATCAAACACAAGCATTAAAACCAGCATAGCAATAAACATTACTATCGTACCTACAACATCAGCCAGATTGTGTGCAATAAGGGTTTCTGTATCCGCTGCTGCCCCGTCTAAACGGTTGCGCAGAAGCCCCGTTGCATTGCTGTCAAAAAAGCCGAGAGGGGCTTTCATAAGGTGTGCCATTCCCTTTTTGCGTATGTTGGCTGCCGTACGGAAAGCCGCAAGGTGCGTACACATAAGCCCGGCAAAGTAAACCAAAATACCCCCTACGGCAAAGGCAAACGCAAGCCAGCCGTATGTGCTAATACCCGTAGCCTGCGTCCAGTTTGGGGCGACGGCTATTAAATCCCTCATAGCAAGCCAAATGCAAATGTAGGGCGCCATGCCTAAAACCATTGACACCGCTGAAAGCGCAAGCCCTATGTAGAAAAGCCCTTTATAATTTTCAGCGTATTGCAATAGCCTTGATACAGGCGATTGCTTCTTTTCTTTTTTCAAATCTTCCATCTCCTTGTTGTTCTTATAAGAACATAATTACTTTTAACTTTTAATCTCGATTTTATCCTTTATCTCCCACAAAACAGGCATTTGAACAGAAGATTGTTTCGTAGTGCAAGCTTTACAGCCGGCGCAGCGGCTACAGCTGCCTGAACAAGTAGTATTATCTGCCTCTAAAGCTATCTGCGAAAGCAAACCTTTTCTGTGCAGATACTCAATATAGCTTTGCAGCGTTTCAAGTGATATGCCAAGTTCTTCAGATAGTTCGTATTGGGAATAGGTTTTCCCGCTATTCAGTAGTTGTATAAGTTTTTCAAACATAGCTATTCTCCTTATAAAATCACAGGAAAAGACCTGAGATATGGTAAACCAAAAAAGCCAGTAACATTGATGTAACAAAATAATATACTAAAATACGCATAGTCCATTTAAGAGATCTGGTTTCTTGGTATGTAGATGTAATAGCCATAAGACAAGGCGCATTGAACGTTACCGCGAATATAAAAGCTAAGGCTGCAGGCTGTGTAAGCGATGTTAGAAGTACGCTGCCTAAACCTGTAGCTACCTTTCCTCCTGAAGCAACTGTTGCTGAAAAGAGGGTATCAGCGCCCAAATATAAAGAACCCAACACACCCAAAGCCGCTTCTTTACTTAGCATAGAAGCAAAGTAGGCAAGGAAAGTCTGCCAAGTAAAGCCTAATACCTTGGTTACAGGTTCAATAGCTCTGCCAAAGCGGTATAATAAAGTTTGCTCTTGATTGCCTGACGCACTATAAGTTAGAAGCCAGAAAACCAAAGAAACAATAAAGATTATTCTAAGCGCCCTAGATAGAATATCCCCTGTTCTAACAAATATTGAGCGCAAAAGAGCCTTCCAGCGCGGTTTATGATACGGCGGAAGCTCCATAATAAGCCCGGCGCGGTCTTCCTCGCGGACTAATTTTCTCCCGAAAACCTTTGCCGTTATTATCATATGTATACCTGCAACAATAAAAATAGCAACAATAATCAGCGGCGCCCAAGCCCCAAAGAACAGAGATGAGATTACTGGCACAATAGCCCAAGTAGCAGCGCAAGGCACTACCCAAGCCAGCGCAATGGTCAGCACCCTTTGCCCCCAAGAATCAATAACGCGGGTTCCGGCAGCTCCGCCGATGGTGCAGCCGAAACTTACTACCAGCGGCATAACAGCCTTGCCTTGAAGCCCCAGCCTTGCCATTGCGCTATCAAAAACATAAGACACCCTAGCCATGTAACCTACTTCTTCTAAAAACCCGAATACAAGGTTTACCCCGAAAACGAAGCCTATCATAGCCACTGCGAAATACAGTGTGTTAAGCACAACTTGGTTAATAAAATTAATAAGCATTTGCGGTGCGCTTATAGCAGTCAAGGCATTTGCAATAGGCTCTCCAAGCTTTGGTATCATGCTGCCAGCAAGCATTATAGGCGTAGCGGGAATAAATGAAGCGATAAGCCCTAATAGTATTATTAAAACAGCTAGCGGCTTGCCCCACCTATGATGGGTTGCTATTCTATCAAACTTTGAAAGGATTTTTTTGCCTTTCTCTTGCACAAGGGCACCCTCAAGCAGCTCATCAATCCACTTAAATTTACAGCCCGCTGTTTCTAAAGCACCGTTTTGTATAGAAGATAAAATCGTATTTACTTCTTTATATTTTTCTCCCGACAAGGTTTTATGCGCCTTTTCTAAAATAGCTCTATCGCCTTCTATAAGCTTAACGCTAAGCCAAGCCGCGGAAAAATTGTCAATGCCTTCTTTCGGCATAAGGTTTAAAAGCTTTTCGTAGCTTCCGTTTTGAACGCCGCGATACTTAGCAAACAAGGAATCGCTGTTTATGATGCTTTTTTCTTTAAAAGCTCTATCAATAGCCTTATAAAAGGCATCGTAATTTTTTGTGTCTGCCGCAACAAAGGGTACAACAGGTATTCCAAGCCTTTCTTCAATTTTAGCGGCATCTATTGTTTTACCTTGGGAATTGGCTACGTCCATAAGGTTTAGCAAAAGCACTGCAGGACAATTAATACCCGCATAATCTGCAAGCATAAAAAGGCTTCTTGAAAGCTGGGAAGAGTCTGCCAGTATGCAAACGACATCAGCTTCGCCTGAGGCTATATAATCCCGAGTGATTATTTCTTCCTCCGAATTAGCAGATAGGCTGTAAGTTCCCGGCAGGTCTGTTACACGGTAGCGAATGCCGTTTCTATCATAGTGTCCTTCTTTTTTCTCCACCGTTTTTCCGGGCCAGTTACCTACCCGCTGGCGCGCGCCTGTTAAACCATTAAACAGGGTGGATTTACCTGAGTTGGGCTGCCCCAAAAGGGCTATTGTTATATGGTTAGAACTTACTGATGTCATGCCATTACCTCCACTAAAACGCCTTTACTATCCTGTCTGTTAAGCGCAATTACAGTATCTCTGCCATAAAATAGTAATGGCAGTTTGGCTTGGTTATGAAGCATTTGAATTTCACAGCCCAAGCTTAAGCCAATAGAAGTTATGCGGCTTAGAAACCTGGCATCGCCTTTGATGTTTTTTACAACCGCCTTTTGACCGGTCTTCACTTCGTGCAGTTTAAGCATTTCTACCTTCCTTTCCCCTGTTACATGCCCCAGTTTTGAACTATGGTTATAACAATATTATCCTAGGTCAATCCCTAGTTAGAGTTGTCTAATATTTAGTTAGTTTATTCTAACTCGTGTTCTTTCTTTTTGCAATACTTTTCGCGGTGTTAATTGTAAATTTAGGGATTTTCCCAGCTTTACCTAAATTTATAATCTAAAAATGTAAAATACTTCCCTTGGCCTGGCATTCCGCGGGAAGTTTTGGATAATAAGCGTATTTGGATAATATTAGTGTTTGTTGTTAAACTAGCTTTGCACCTAGCGCTTCGCAGGCTGCAATACCATCATCATCGGGTTCTTCGTTAACTATCAAACCCTCCCCTAAGAGATTTGCGCCTATTGAGTATAGTTCATCTTCCCAATCCCTCATCCATTCGCCGTCGCCCCAGCCATAGGAGCCGAACAGTACTATTTTTCTGTTTCCCAGATTGTTTTTAATGGAATCGTACATAGGTTGAAATACAGATTCCTCCAGCACTTCCGCCCCCATAGAAGGGCAGCCCAGCGCAAGCGCATCATAAGCCTCCAACATGGAGTTATCGAACGTGGAAGCTTCAAATATATCAACCTCCGCTCCCTTTTCTTGAGCGCCCTTTGCCACGGCGGTTGCCATCATTTCCGTGTTTCCTGTTCCGCTCCAATAAACAACTGCAACTTTAGACATAATTACCTCCTAAAAATTTTTAAATTGAAACCGTTAAATCTTCAAGGCTTTTTCCGTTTTGCCAATTATCGTAATAGATTTTGCTGCAAGTTCTAAACGCCTTCGCTATATTCTTTGCCCTGTTAACATCAGAATAGACAAGCCAGGTTACATTGCATTTGGCTTGTTTAGGTCCCTGTTCAATGAAGCCTATTACATCATCGGCGGGATAGCCTAGGAAAAAGCCTATCTCATGCAAAAACTCACGGCTTTCCGAAAGCCTTGTAATATATTCCCTTACGCAGGCCGATGATCTGTCTACTGGGTAGCCAAGCTTTCGCAAAAAACACCTGCATTTCTGGCATTTTAAGTCCTGCTCCAAAAACTTAGGACGGTATATGTACAGAAGCGTTCTGCACCCTTGGCATTTTATAGGGATTAGGCAAATGTTTTTTTGCTTAGCTTTAGAGTTAAACTGAGCTATTGATTTTTTTAATCTACTGTCAAGCTTTTCTTTTATAGCAAATAGATTGCCCGTTTTTATACCGGCTAAGGTAGGGGCGGAATAACGTATTAGCAATTCATCTAAACAGCAAGCGTTCATTTAACACCTCTATGGTTTCTTTGAGATAAAGAAGTTAGCTTTGCCTAACTTCGCGAGCATTCTAACATTGATTTTTTGTATTGTCAAGCATGAAATTCAAGTTTTTTTATACCGGAAAATATTTTCTGCAATAATATATAAAATTACCCATTAATAATTTTATGTTTTGAGTTAAGATGCGATATTATCAGCAATACTAGCCCCATACCTATCTCTTCTTATTTTTGCTACCAAAGCAGATAGTAGTAGAGTTAGTGTTGCAAGCAATATTATTGCTCCGCCCGGTTTAATTTCAAAGTGCCAAGACAAGGTAAGCCCCAGCATCATAAAAATTAACCCCAAACCCATAGCCGCCCAATACATTTGCTTATATGATTTAACTGTGAAAAGGGCGCAGGCTACCGGTATAACAAGCAGGGAAGATACTAGCAATACGCCAACAGTTTTAGCGCTTAGGGCAACCGTAATCGCCGTAAGCAGCGTAAAAATGCTATTTATACTTACTACGGGTATTCCGTCTAAACGCGCTAAATTAGAATCCATAGAAATTGTTAAAAGCGGGCTGTACAAAAATATAGTCGCTAAGCTTACAACAGCAAATAAAACTAAGGCTGCAATCACATCTCCCGGCGATGAAGCCGAAATACTGCCGAACAGATAGGATTCCAAGGTGTTTCCGCCGGGCGTAAAGTCGGATAGTATCGAAGCGAAGCCAAGCCCTATGCTCATAATAACCGCTGTAGCCATATCCCCATATTGAGGAAAGCGGTGGCGCAACGCCTCAATTGAAAAAGCGGAAATTATACATACAAACACCGCCCCTAAACTTGGGTTAATACCTAAAATTAAGCCGAGGGCAACGCCGGCAAGCGCAGTATGGCTAAGGGCATCCCCCATCATAGATGTTTTGCGGTTTACCATTATTATTCCAATAAGGGGAATTGTTATCCCTAAAAACAAGCCCACTAATAAAGTGCGCCGCATAAATGCAAACTCAAACATGTTCCAACCTCCCGTTATTCAGTTCAAAAGCTTGGTCAAGCTCTAATATCTCTTCCACCAGTTTTCTTTCGTGGGTAACTATAATATAAGCAAGTTCCCCGGTTAATTTAAGCTCGTTTAGTATGCTTAAAAAATCCTTGTTGCTTTGTTCATCTACACCGGCGGTAGGTTCATCAAGTATTAGAAGTTCCGGCTTTTCTACCATGGCTCTAGCTATCATTACCCTTTGCTGCAAGCCGCCGGAAAGCTCTTTAAAAGGCACTTTTGCATATGCAGACAGATTAAAACTTTCCAAAACCTCATTTGCTTTTTTATAATGCTTTCTACCTGCCATTTTTATTAAACCCATTTGCCTATACTGGCTGCCGGCTAATATTTCTTCACAGGTTACAGGAAAGGCGATATTTTTTGAAATATTAGCTTGTGGTACATAGCCCACATTCGACCAATCCTTTTTATTTACAACATCCTCATCGCGTATATATATGCTATTTTCCTTAGCCTTAAGTTCGCCTAGTATTAGCCTTAGCAATGTAGATTTACCTGAGCCGTTGTTTCCGTATATAGCCATGCTTTGTTTTTCCATTAGCTCAAAATTAACATTATTCAAAACAGGCTCTTTTGTATATGAATACGCCAGATTTTTGACGCGTATAATTGTTTTACTCATCTTTCACCTCATAGATTGCTCTAATAATTCCAGGTTTTCGCGCATAATAGAGATATAGCTTGTATCCTCTTTAGCGCGAACAAATTCCATAGATGTTAAAGGCTTTGCCTGCGCGCCAATTTCCCACGCGATAGTTTGGGCATCCTTTTTTATACCGCTTTTTTCGTAGAAAATTGTTTGAATATCGTTTTCCACGCAGAAAGCTATCGCACGCCTTAGCGTATGCAAACTTACAGAACCCATGCTGGTTAAACCCTGAAGGGGGTATTGGTCAATCCCGAAATCCCTTGCCAGATAGGCATAGGCGTAGTGCGTAACGACAAAAACCTTATTTTCCTTTTTCTCAAATTTTTTCTTGTATTCGTGCTCTAAAAACGAAAGCTCCGTAACCGCTTTAACTTTGTTTTTATTAAAACTCCTCTCATACTCAGGATAAGCCTCAGCTAAAGCTTGGTTTATGCCGTTTAAATAGCTCATAGCGTTTGTTGTGCTCATCCAAGAGTGGGGGTCGTAGGTAAACTTATCTAAATTGGAAGTAGAGCCGGCAAGCAGAACTTCCCAAAAAATATCTTCTTCTCCATCAGGCTTAAGAAAACGGTAGCTTAATAGGGCTTCAGACAGCCTGTCCGATACGAAATAATAGCTTCCGCTCTCTTTAACTTTAATATAAACGCCTCCTGAAGTATGCCCCATTTTTATTTTATAAACAGTAGAATCTTTAGCCGCTATGGTGTCGTACTGCGATACGATTTCGCCCTCGTCCAGCATAACTGTTTTGGCGTATTCTACGATATTTCTGTCGTTTAGATTATGCGGCGCTTTAATTAAGCTTAAACGCATAAATTCTTCATGGGTATGCCCAAACTGCATAGGGTAAACCACTCCGGCTTCAAGCTCTATCTTGGATAGAAATTGAAATTCTCCCAAAGCTGCTGCGCCGGTGTAGGTGATAAGGTCTACACCTTCTGAAAGGTTTACAACCTTTAGGTTAGGTAAACTTTCCCTAACGGGAGCTAGCCAACGCTCTTCCATGTTTGCGCCGTTTATAATCAGCATATCGGCATTGCTTAATTTTTCTATATCCCTAGGGGTAGGTTCCCACATATGGGGGTCTTGCTCTGCAGGCATAAGAATTTTTAACTGAATATCCGCATCACCTAAAACAGTTCTTGTTAAATCATAAACTGGGAAAAACGAAGTATATACAAGCGCTCCTTCGTTATGTTTCTCTTGAGGTTTGCCTATCTTTAAAAACACTAATAGTAAAAGAAGAACAAGTATGATGGCAACAAGACTTTTGACCCTTTTATAAGGGTCAAAAGCCTGTTTAGATGATGTATTATTATCAACACTCATCATAAGGAACCTTTCCTTTTAGCTTTCCTAATTAGATTAATGCTCATCATGGGAATGGTGGTGATGCTCAAGCTCCTCAGCAATCATCGTTGTGGGCATATTTTCGCCTACAAATGTGGGATACCAGTCTTCCCTTGCTAATAGGCTGTCAGCATCCTTACCGGCTCTTAGATGGAAGTGCGCCATCTTTTCTTCTCCGTGGATTTCAATAAGCAATATAACTGCGTTTTCTGTTTCTTCTTCCGTCTTAAACTCGTGCCAGTACACTTTAGAGCCGCCATGTTCAAACTCGTGCGATTTAACATATTCATATACATATGCTTTGCTTGCATCTTCGCCTGTTTCAACGACAAAGCTGATAGTGCTGTTTTCGCCGTCTACAACCATTTGCTCAAAGGGAACGGATTTCTCTTTTTCGTGTTCTATAAACTCGTCTACGCTCATTTCATGCTCTTGAGCTAAATGTTCAACTACTTCTTTTAGGTCTTCATGGCTATAGAAGCTTACCATGTTAAGCCAAGTACCATCCCAATCCATAAGGCTTACAGCTACATCTTCTGCCTTCGCTACGGCATTGAATCCGTTTACCGCAACGATTAGTAGCGCTAGCGCTACAGCGAATAGTTTTGTTAGTTTTTTCATAATTTCCTCCTGAGATTTTATTTAGTTAGGCTTGCCTAACTTTATTGCATTATACAAAGCTTCTTTTTATCTGTCAAGTGCGTTAATAAAATTGAAATTACAATTGTAACAATTATTATCCTTATAAATGAGCGATATTTAATAAGCGCTGCTCAAAAAGATTATAAGCGTACTGAACTACCCTCTTATTATTTTTACCTAAACACTTGATTTATGCTGTTATATAAAGTAATATTTGGGTTAGTTTTATCTAACTTTTGTGTTTAAGATAAAAAAGATTAATTTCGATGTTTGCGCTATAAAAGAGAGGAGATAATAATGGAACCACTATACTGCCAAAAAACCATTGACACTTATAATAAACATGCTAATGAAAATACTGAAGACAACGGCAACTTTCCGCCTTGGGAAGCTTTCCTCATGCCATATTTAAAGAAAGGCGACCATATACTAGATTTAGGCTGCGGTGATGGGCACTATAGCAAAATTTTTCAGAATGCAGGCTTTAAAATAAGCGCCATTGACGCAGCAGAGGTGTTGTGTAAAATCGCTTCTCAAAAACTTGGTATTCATGTAAGAAACTTACGGTTTGACCAGTTAACAGATGTAAAGCTTTATGATGCAGTCTGGGCTTGCTGCTCCCTGCTGCATATCCCAAGGCGAGCTATGCCGGATGCATTTACCCGGATTGCTACCGCACTTAAGCCTACCGGCTATGTATATGCAAGTTTTATGGAAGGCGAAGAAGAAGGCTTTCGGGGAAATTTCTGCACATTTATGGCATCTATGACGGAAGAAATAATGCAAAAAATATTATCCGACATACCAACACTTAGTATAATTGAGGTTAAGCGCACGCCTTGTAAGTATCAGGCGGAAAGGCTATGGATTCATTTTATATTAAAAAAGAGCGCACACACCAAATAAACACATATTTATCTAGTATAAAAACCAAATAAAAAAGCTACGGCAATAAACTAACGCCGTAGCATATTTATAGCGATTTTATTGGGCTTTACAAAATTATATTCTCTTTAATGTTTCCTGCGTTAATAGCTTAAGCCCCTCTTTGTTTTGCCTAAGGTATAGATTAGGTTCTATCTGTTCCAGTTCTAAAAGGCATATAGTATTATCACTCCGCCTTAAATAATCAACCCTCATGTATAGTGGAACTATGCTGATTTTACTTAGCAGCAGTTCTAAAAACCGCTTTTCATCTTCTGCTATATCAACCTTGGTATAGCTGCCGCCATGGTGTATATGCACAAGAAAGCCGCCTGTTTTAGGGGTTTTCCTCATAGTAAATGTTGTCCTGCCGGCAATTATCACGCTTGAGCGCTCGCCATATTCTTCAACGCTGGGCAGGTACTCCTGCAAGAGTACGCTTTTCCCCTGATTTAAAATTTCAGCAGCTGCGACATGTATACTATTAATATCCGTCGCTAAATGCAGGCTTGTATCTTTTCCGCTAGCGCTTACAGCAGGCTTCACTACAAGCTTATGCCACTCAGCGGGTACATATAGTTTTTCTATATCATCAAAAAATAAGCTTGACACTATTGGTACACCGCTTTTTTCAAGCTCAAGCAAATATCGTTTATCAGTATTTTCTCGTATTATCTGATAGGGGTTAAACAAAACCGTATACCGACTTATATGCGATAATCTTTTAAGAAATTCAGGCAAGCGCCTATCATAATCCCAGCATGCCCTGACTATGGCGCAATCATACTGTGTGTAATTTATATCTTCATCATCCCAACAGATAATTTTAGCTTCATGCCCTAAACTATTAAAGCTTTCGCAAAGCAGGGCGTCGTCCGGATAGGGGGTTAAAGGTCCGTAATCCCTGCTTGCCAGTATAGCTATTCTCTTTTTCAAATAGAATATCTCCTTTACAAATCTGCATTTTTCAGTGCATTTATAATCTATTTATATTGAAAACTACCGGTTGATTTTCTTCCTCTTTGTTTTGAACATCTCAAAAAAATCCTCCTATACATTCATTTTCTTCATTTTGGTTAGTTAGCACTAACTAAATTATAGCAGCTATCTTTAGGTTGGTCAAACAAGCGATAGTTTATTTTTATCTGTTTGAATGCCGCCCTTAAACGCTATATGCAGCTTGCCATCTTCAAGTATAAACCTTAAAAGCGCTTCGGGGTTCACCCAACACTACACCCCGCGTAGACGTACACCACAGACCGACTACATGCCCGTTATACGAAAAAACCGGCAGATTTTCCTGCCGATTTGTTTGGTTTTGTTTTGGTACATAAAAAAATATTATTTATTGTTCCTCTTCGCTTTCTTCCCTCTTACTTTCTAGCATATTTTTAATAGCCTTAGGGAAAGGTACGCCGAGTATCGCTGCGTTTTCAACTATGCTTAACGCCTCGCTTACGCAGTAAAAACCTATTACAGCAGAGCGGCTTACTCCGTTTAAATTTAGCATACTATCAAGAGTATAGGCGCATATTATAAGCAGCACCATCATAAGTTTACGGCTTAAGCCTAAATATAATTCCCTTGATGAAAATTTTCCGCCTTCAGTCGCCCCGCTTTTTCCAAAGAAAGAGCATATTATGCCGGTAAAAATATCAAGCCCCATAAGTAGGAACATAGCTTTTATTGGCATATCCCAGCCGCCTAATAGGCTTGATATCCACACGGCAACAGACGCAAGCGCCCCGCCTATTTTTTTCATGCTATCGCCCCCTTTTGTATTATCTCTTCTATGTTTTGTAATCTCTCTTCTATATCCCTTACGCGTGCGGTTAAGGGCTTTACATCATCTTTTAGGTAATTTAGCGTTTCCATATTAGGAGTATCGCTTATATTAAGCCCCACAGCTTGTTGATAACTTTGCATTGCAAGCCTTGTTTCGCTGCCGAACTTACCGTCCGCTCCGTATTTTTTAAGCGGGTAGCCCGCCTTTATAAGCATATTTTGGAATATCTTAATATCTATTATGTTTTCCTCCTTGTTGTTATTTTCATTAATTAATCCTCTAGGTATTGCGTAATGCGTCCAAGGGTAGCTTTCAAAACGGGTTTTTATAACACCTGCCCTATGCCCCCTTGCGTCTATAACATAGCCGTTGCCAAGTGATATGCCTACATGTTTCATGGGGCTGCCCCCGCTCCTGAATACTACGCAGAAAGTATTTTTAGTGTTTATACTAACCCTGCCTTTTTCTAGCCAATCGCCTTTTAGCCATTGGCTTGAAGCTCCGCTTGGAAGGCTTATATCCGCCTGCTGAAACGCCCGCCTTACAAGCTGGGCGCAGTCAAAAGCGGGTTTATCCTTATATTTGCATGTATTACAGTTGTTGCTTGCGCCGCTTAGTACGGGGCAGTATTTTTTAATAGAATCCGCATATTTTGGATACTGCGCCATGCGTGCCCGCCTATAATCCGGAGTACATTTCCTACCCGTAGCTCCGTAAACATAAGGCGCGCCTACACAGCCTTCTAAAAAAGCCTTTACATTATAAATGCTGTCCATTATTCCTCCTGCCACTGCGCCTCAATATCCCTGTAGTTTTCGCCGTGCTTAAAGCAACGTATTCCTTTAAGCTTTGCGCTTATCTGCCTTTTTGCGCCAAGGGCGGGGTCTTCTATATTTAATACGCAAGATGTTTCATCAAGCAGATTTAACATGTCCGTTTTAGATAGCATTGCCCAGTCTGCGCTTATTAGGTATTTAATCAGCTGCGGCTCTCCCGACACAACCCCCTGATACTTAAGGCTTAAAGGCGTTGGCAGCATTATTCCGTTTATCTGCAATGTTTAGTTCCTCCTCTACAATTAGCATTGTTTCGTCCATATCCCTCTCCGCTTCCCTTTGAAGGGTGTATAGTAAATTTATAGCCTTCTGCAAATTTTTATTCATAAAACGGCCTTTCCGGGTAATCCCTCTGCGTACCAAGGGCGCAGGCTATATACCAACCTATGCGCCATGCGTATTCCGCCTGTTCACGCCTTTTCTTTTTGGCACGGTATAGTGTAAGCGCATCGCCTGCGGCTTCGCATAGCGCAAGGCTTATTATGTTTTCATCAAAACTTTCCATGCACTTTTGTGCTATTTCATCTAACTTTTCATTCCCTACGCCTTTAAGGGCTAATTTAAGCAGAGTTTCAACATCTATACTGCGCTTAAAATCCATATTAATTACATCTTGAAATTCAAAGCGCAGTTTTGGCAATTTATACACTGTTTTCCTCCTTCCAAATATCCATGTTTACATGGCTTATACCGTCCTTCTGCACTATTGCGGACACTAAGCCCTTATAAGCTTCATTTCCTATGCTTATATTTATTTTATTGCCGCTTGTAAATGCTGAGGGCATTGAGCTTTGCAGTACTAGCTTAAGCGCAGACGGCTTAAAGCCCGCATACCTTAGTGCACCATCTGAATACAGCTGCAAATTGCTGCCGTATTTAAGCTGCATTTCGGATAGTCCTACAAGCAATTCCCCCTCTACAAGCACAGTTATATGGCTTCCGGCTCTAAACCTGCCTTTTCTTAAGAACACTCCCGTGTCCTTCTGCCTTGCGCCCGCCTTTTCATAGCAGTAAAAACCAATGCTAGCCAGCGCATTTTCGCCAAGGGAGAGCAGACTATCCCCCTCTTCTGCGGTTTCGGTTCTTGAAACCAGCTCTACATAGTACCTGCCATTATCCCGAAGGAGCGAATACGCAAGGTTAGGCAGCGGAAGCCCTAAAGGCACGCCCCTTACCACCTGCGCCGGCAGGTCTTTAAGCGCATTATAAACAATAGTTTCGTTCACGGTTGCACCTCCACTTCTATTTCCATGTGCGATGGGTATTTGCGCGCCTCTGTTACCCGAAACATTCGCCTATCGCCTTGCATTTGCAGCTTATCCCCCTGAATTACATCGGGAAAGCCCTCGGGTATTATCATATGCCGCTCTATGGGGCGCAGGGTTGCATAATCCCTCCAGCGCCTTTGGTCTATAGGGTGTAGAGATGCGTAAAAATAGCTTCCTGTTTGAAGCGATTCCGTAATCGCTCCTGTTTTGCTTTTCACATAGCCAACCTTGTATGAGCGCACAAATAACTTGTGCTTGAACCTAAGTCTCATAGGCTTATCCTCCCAAGGCGCCAAGCCTTTATTTCCCTTAGCATTTGAGGGGGAATATCTTCCACCTGCACGCTTATGCTGCCCTCTTTCCTTATTTTTTCGCCTTCCATGCCAAGCAGGTTATATCTCACAACAGCAAGGCGTATTTGTAACCCCTGCATACCCTCCGGCAGTACAGTTCTATTTGTAAGGTTAAGGAGCGTATCCTTTGCGCTTTCAAGAAGCGCTGTACATAGGCTTTCCTCCGGGCTTTCGCCCGGAAGTAATGCCTTTAACCTATCTACAAGAGTACTCATGCCTTGTTTATTTCTAGCGTCGCTGTTTTAAGGGGCTTATTTTCTGCGTTTAGCAGCACAGCATGTATGTAGTTATTTGTGCCAGCGGCAATGTTTTCACCGCTTCCGCCCCAAGGTATAGTACCTGTAAGCACAGTGCCGAATTTGCCTTTAAGCTTGTTTTCGTTACTTAGTAGGTACGCCCACCTCATGCCGCCTCCGGCAAGCATATCGCTCGGTATAATAAGCCTAGTATCGCCTGTACTTGCGTCCGGTACGGTGTACAGCCCCTTGTCGCTTACATCTTCAAGCCCTGTAAATACGGTAATTGAGGCTACCCTGCCACTATCATACAGGTAGCAGGCGCAGTGCTTGGACGCATAAAGCGTTGAGCGCATAAAATCCGGCTCCCTATCAACTTCAAGAAGCGTGCCGCGTTTATTTACAAGCCTTAGCGCTCCGGGCTTTACTATAAAGTGCTGTTTTTCAAGGCTGTTTTCACTATCCCTTATGCGGCTTGAAATTATAATCTGGCAGCCCCATATTTCGCCTACTACGCCTTGGCATATCATACGCTGACCTATATCGCTGACTCTAATGTACGAAGGGTCTTTCCTAAGCTGAGCAAAGCCTTTTGCGTCTGTAAATAACAGCTTATCTCCGTCTAATTCCTCTCCGAACAGGGATAGCGCATCGGCTACGGCATCGCTGGTTAGTGCTTCCGCCGCCATCTTCCTTTGCATGGGAATATTATCAAGAAGTGAAAAAAGCTCCTTATCTACAGCGTGGTCTATGGAATAGGCAAGCTGCTTCGCCGCTTCGCCTATGGGGTCTCCAAAGCCGGATAGCCGAGCTTCATCAGTTATGCACACAGCCTTTGCGTACTTTTTAACCTTTGCTTCTGTAGTATCTGCACTAAGCAAGCCTACTGTAACCTGTCCGTTTTCGTCTACCTGTTCCGCCTTTCCTATATAGCGAAAGCAGGGGAATTTAAGCGTATCGCCGGGTACGCCCTCAAGTGAATTATCCTTCTCGGTAACTGGCATAAGGCTTATCCTTCCGCCAAGTTCGCTTTCTATTATGTCGCTTACGACTTCCGGTATTATCATATGTTTTGTTTCTGTAATCATATTTTCTCCTATCTATTTGTTAAATATAGTTCAGCCCTTTGGCTGTAGGTAAGCGGCTCTGTGGGCTTATAGTCCCCTACCGCAGGCGCAGTTTGCTCCATTTTTATTTTGGATAAAAGCTTTTGCAATATATCTATGCTTTCATTTATTGTTTCTTCGCTCTGCATATCTATAAGCTGCACCGCCTCCATTGGCAGCCCTCTTTTGCTCGCCATATCCCTTGCCTTCTGCTCCATCTCAATTATGTGCAGCAGCTCTTCCTTGTGCTTTATTTCGCTTAGTTTTTCTTTGATTTCCATCTCTTTTTTGTTGAGATTAGCCTCTCTTTCATCTAGGGTGAATGTGCCTAAACCAGTATCGCCTTCAGTATTTTGCAAACCTAGATTTTCATCGCTTAATTCCGAAGTGTTTTCCATTATTTTTCCTTTCGTATAATTATTGTGCGGGCGCATATTCCGCACACGAACGCACGTTCTCCTTTCGTGTTTAAGCTAACACAAATAGTAGGACAGCGTAGGACAAGTTTTAATTTGTATTTCTATGTGTTCTTTTATTCCCACATCGCCAATAATATGGTAAATATATAGCCAAAAGCTTTGCTTATTTTGTAAAAAGTGTTATCATATAGATACAAAAAAATAAAAGGAGGAAAAATATATGACCGGTATTCCGCTCATCATTGCTTTTATAATTGCCATAATAATTATGATAGTGATGATTTCCAAGCTGAAGATTCACCCCTTCCTATCTATCATGTTGGTGGCTTTGGTATTTGCGATGGTCGCAGGTATAGAGCTGGTAAAAATCCCCGACATAATAGGCGACGGCTTCTCAAGCACATTTAAATCCATAGGTATTGTTATAATACTGGGAGCGCTAGTTGGCACGCTGCTTGAAAAAACAGGAGCAGCGCTAAAAATGGCAGACGTAGTTGTTAAACTCGTAGGCAAAAACCACCCTGAAGCCGCAATGCTTATTATGGGCTGGATAGTATCAATCCCTGTATTTTGCGACTCGGGTTTTGTTATACTAAACCCAATAAGAAAGGCGCTTGTAAAACGCACGGGTAGATCCTCAGTAGCTAGTACGGTTGCACTTAGCATGGGGCTGTACATATCCCACTGCTTTATCCCCCCAACACCCGGGCCTATAGCCGCAGCAAACACGCTGTACGAACAGGGGCTTAACATTGAAGCAAATCTTCTTCTCGTAATGGGCATAGGCGCGCTTGCATCAATACTCCCCCTAATTGCCGGCTATGCGTATGCAATGTTCATAGGCAAAAAGGTTAGGGCTAAGGACGAAGCGGACATGGCTCAAGAGGGCGAAGTAGTAAAAACCTACGAAGAACTGGTCGCCTCCTATGGCAAACTGCCAAGCGCATTTATGAGCTTTGCTCCTATAGTTATACCAATATTCCTAATGGGGCTTGCCTCTGCATTCAGCATGGCAGGCATAAATGTGCCGATAGTAACTTTCCTTGGTAAACCCATTATGGCGCTTGCAGTGGGCGTTGTGTTCGGTGTAATACTGCTTGCGCAGGCGGGCAAGATGGGAGAATTCCATAAGCTTACAGACGATACCCTTAAAGTAACAGGACCTATACTATTTGTAACAGGCGCAGGCGGCGTGCTTGGCAAGGTAATAGCCTCTACCGACCTTGTACCCTTTATACAGGCAAATGCGGATTCCCTAAGTTCACTCGGGCTTATATTCCCCTTCCTAATTGCTGCAATACTTAAAACCGCGCAGGGTTCTTCAACCGTTGCGCTTACAACCACCGCCGGCATAGTAGCGCCGCTGCTTGGAACGCTAGGCCTGGCAACGGAGCTTGGCGCAGCGCTTGTAACAATAGCAATAGGCGCAGGCGCTATGACTGTATCCCACGCAAACGACAGCTATTTCTGGGTAGTAACCAACTTTGGCGCAATGGAAGTTGAGGACGGCTATAAAACCCAAACTGTAGGCACGCTTGTAATTGGCATTGCTGCCATGATAAACGTACTGCTTATATCCCTTATCATGTAATAATTACTAGTTTACGGGGGCATTTGCCCCCTAGTATTCTCAAGGAGATGTTTTTATGCCGTTGTATGATGATGCAATGCAAATAGTAAATAACGCGCTCTTTGCAGCCAAGCCCGATGAGGCGGTTAAAAAAGCGCTTCAAAACATAAAACTTAAAGACAAAAACAGAGTGTTGCTTATATCCATAGGCAAGGCTGCTTGGCATATGGCAAATGCTGCTATAAGCGTACTTGGCGAGCGCATAAACGGGGGAGTTGTAATAACCAAATACGAGCATGCCCAAGGCGATATACCACCCTTAAAAATATACGAGGCGGGACATCCCGTGCCCGATGAAAACACCCTACTTGCAACAGATGAAGCGCTTAGCGCTGTAGAAAATTTAAGCGAAGATGACGCTGTGCTGTTTCTGGTATCAGGCGGCGGGAGCGCTCTTTTTGAAAAGCCTAGGGTATCCCTTGATGAGCTTAAAGACATCACAACACAGCTGCTCAAAAAAGGCTGCGATATAGTTGAAACAAACACCATAAGGAAGCGCCTAAGCTATGTAAAAGGCGGGCAGTTTGCCCTTAAATGCGCACCCGCGCATGTATACGCAATAGTGCTGTCTGATATATTAGGCGACCCGCTTGATATGATTGCCTCAGGNCCTGCCTACCCNGACAGCGCAACAAGCGATGACGCTATTGACATTATAAATAAATATTCGCTTGAATTATCTCCTGAAGCTATGGAGCTTATGAAAGTAGAAACACCTAAGGAATTAAAAAACGTTACTACGCAGATTACAGGCTCTGTAAGCCAGCTTTGCGCCTCTGCCAAAAAGACCGCAAAAAAACTTGGCTATAAACCCGTAATACTAACAGATACTCTGCGCTGCGAAGCAAGAGAAGCCGGCAGCTTTATAGCCTCTATTGCGGAATATTACCAAGATACTGAAAAGCCCCTAGCCTTTATTATGGGCGGTGAAACTATCGTAAGGGTTAAGGGAAGCGGCAAGGGTGGACGCAACCAAGAGATAGCGCTTGCAGCAACTAAGGTGCTATCCACATGCAAAAANACATGCGTATTTTCAGTAGGCTCTGACGGCACNGACGGTCCNACNGACGCAGCAGGCGGCTATGTTGACAATAAGAGTTTAAAGAAGTTTAATAAGGCAGGCGTTTCGGTTGATGAATATCTTTTAAACAACGATGCCTACAATGCACTAGAAAAAATAGGCGGGCTTATTATTACAGGCCCCACAGGCACAAATGTAAATGACCTTACAGTACTGCTAATAAAACGCTGATGCGGAGGAATTGATGACCGGCACCACTGCTAACTACGCCTGCTCTATACTTAAGTATTTCGGGCAGGCACACCCAAACGAAAGCTTAAGCGCGCTTGATAGCGTGCTTCAGACAAAAAGAGATAACATTATAACCATACTGCTTGACGGTATGGGAAGCCACAATATGAAAGACCATCTCTCGTATTGCGGCTTTTTTGAGCGTAATAAAAGGGCGGATTATTCTTCAGTATTTCCGCATACCACAGTTGCCGCCACCGCATCTATGGAGAGCGGGCTATATCCCTCCCAGCATGGACGGCTAGGCTGGACTATGTACTACCCAAAATTAAACCAAAATGTATTTGTATATTCAAATTTGCTTGAAGATAAAACCCCCGCTGCCCCCTTTAGCGCCGCAGAAACATACACGCCATATAAGAAAATAGTAAATATACTAAATGAAAACGGCATAGAGGCGCATGCGCTAAGCCCATTCTCTGAACCTAAATATGATGATTTTTTAGAAATGCTAGATAGCATACTGCTACTATCAAAAAGCCCATCGCCTAAATACATATACGCCTATTGGCCTGAGCCTGACAGCATAATGCACAGAAAAGGCGTACTGAGCGAAGATGTTAAAAACAATATGCTATACCTTGAAAACACGCTTTTAGAATTTAGCAAAAAGCTTAGTAATAGTTGGCTAATAATAACAGCAGACCACGGGCATATAGACGCAGACGGCGTGCTGCTTACAGATTACCCCGATATACTAAACTGCCTTGAGCGTATGCCTTCAATAGAGCCAAGAACGCTTAACCTATTTGCAAAAGAGGGCAAAAAAGAGGAGCTTAAGCGCGCATTTTTACAGCATTTTGAGGATAATCATATTCTTTACACAAGACAACAGGCGCTAGAAAACGAGCTTTTCGGTAAAAAACCCTACCATGAGGATTTGGCAGGTTTCCTTGGGGACTATATTGCAGTTGCAAAGAGCCCTCTAACGATATTCAAAAATGAAAACCAGATGAGTGCGCTAAAAGGCATACACGCAGGTGCTACACTAAAAGAAAAAATTGTACCGCTTATTGCAGTTGACTGCCTATGACAGAAAGGAAGGCTATGGAAATACAAGAAAAGAAAACCTTAACAAAAAACGCTGTAAGCGTTGAAAGCTTTGTTTTTATTGCACTGCTAGCAGGATTTATACTTCTTTTTGGAACTCGCATGGGTATGGTAAACATGCTGAACACCATGATGAACACAGCATATAANCTGCTTACAGATACAGTGCTATACCTTACAGCCGTTGCGGTTATTATAGGCGCGCTTTCATCGCTGCTTGCAGAATTTGGAGTGGTGGCGCTTCTAAATAAAATACTATCCCCCATTATGCGCCCGCTTTATAACCTTCCCGGGGCATCAATTATGGCTGTAATACTTACATATCTGTCAGACAATCCGGCAGTGCTTACACTTGCGGATAATAAAAGCTTCCGCAGCTATTTTTCNGACAGGCAGATAGCATCGCTTACAAACCTCGGCACATCATTTGGCATGGGGCTTATNATNAGCGTATTTATGCTGGGGCTTAAAGGTCCAAACGGCGAAAGCTATTTTGCCTCCGTACTTATAGGAAATATTGGTGTAGTAATAGGCAGTATAGTATCAGTAAGGCTTATGCTTTATTTTACTAGAGATGGTAAAAAAGAAAACACCATACAGTCGCCCCCTGATATGAACACGCGCGAAATAAGAAGCGGCGGCATAGGTAGCAGGTTTATAAATGCCCTTATGGACGGCGGAAAAACCGGCGTAAACATGGGCATAAGCATAATACCGGGCGTACTTATAATATGCACATTTGTAATAATGCTAAGCTTTAACGCAGGTGAAAACGGCTACACGGGCGGCGCATATGAAGGCATAGGGCTGCTGCCTCAAATAGGCAATAAGTTTAAATTTATATTAAAACCGCTTCTTGGTTTTGACAGAGATATTGCGCTTTCTGTTCCATTAACTGCACTCGGCTCCGCAGGCGCTGCTATAAGCCTAATACCCGGTATGCTAGCATCAGGCAACATAACCGGGGATAATATCGCGGTGTTTACAGCTATATGCATGTGCTGGAGCGGTTATCTAAGCACGCATATAGCTATGATGGACGCCCTTGGCACACCGGAAAAATCCGGCAAGGCAATAATATCCCACACCATAGGCGGGCTTGTCGCAGGCATAAGCGCGCATCTTATATATATTGTTTTTATGTAACCATATATTAAATATTTGTCTAATTACTGGAAAAGCCGCGCTATCTGCGGCTTTTTTCGGACGTAAGCGTCCTACATATTGCGTATGTTATTACTTTGAAAATCCGTATTCAAAAAGGTTTTTCATATCCCGCCACAGCATAGGGCGAAGCCTGCAATCCATAACGGTAGCTATAAGCACTCTATCTCCCTTAATAGCGGCGCCTACATAGCAATGCCCCGCAGCCTTGGTATAGCCGGATTTAATCCCCCTAGCCAAGGGGTAGTAGTACACGCTTTCAGGGTCTAATATTTCAGCCGAGCTGCGTATGTTAAGCGCATCTCTTTTGTTTGTGGGTGGCATAATGTAATCACTTGACATTGCTATCCTGCAAAACTCTAGGCTTTGTATAGCATGCCTTGTAAGATTGCACATATCCATAGCGGAGCTTACATGCTCTTCGTCGTGGTAGCCGTGAGGGTTTACAAAATGAGTGTTTTTAAGCCCCATTTTCCTTGCTTTTATGTTCATATCGTTTACAAATTCCGGTATGGAACCGCTATTTAATACGGCNAGNGCATTAGCGGCATCATTACCGCTCCTTAGCATAAGCCCGTAAAGCAAATCCTTTATGCACATGTTTTCNCCGGGGTATACAGGCACAAGGCTTGAATCCTTAGGCACTTCCCCTGCTTCCTTTGGCACTATAATTTGCTTATCTATATTGCCCTTTTCAAGGCATACCAGAAGTGTCATTATTTTTGTTGTGCTTGCGGGGTACTTTTTTTCGTCCGCATTTTTAGAAAACAGCACTTCGCCTGTTCTAGCGTCTATAAGAGCGCAGCTCCTAGCGTATATGTATTTTTCGTTTAGACTATCAGCTGGCTTATCTATAAAAAATTCGGGAGCTTCTATGTTAAGGCTTTTCATATCTCCAAGAATAATATCCCTAGTAGCTTTATCATAACAGCCGTTTATTGCTATTTCCGCTCCATTATCCGCAGTGTGCTTTTGGAAATCCTTTAACGCATTTTCTGTGTTGGAGCCGAATATACCGTCAGAACGCTCAGAAAGAAAGCCTAGGTCGTAAAGCCGCTCCTGCAATCTTACAACTCTAAGCCCTCTCTCTCCCCTATTAAAATACAAAAAATCCCCAGATATACTGTCATCGTATATGGCGGATAGGGTTTGCTCCCCCGCTATACCATCCTGCGATAGCTTATGCCCCATATGAGTTGAAGATTTTTGGAAGCTGCGCACGCTTTCCATAGTTTCCTTGCCGTATTTGCCATCGGGCAGCGTGTTTAAAAAGCCAAGCTCAACAAGGCGGTTTTGTAATTTAAGCACCTCATCTCCGCTGCTTCCTTCCTTTAAAAGAGCAGAAGCATAGCACTTACCACTCAACATACATAGCATAAGCAAAATGGACAACAACCTGCGCATAATAAGCCGCCTTTCATAGAGTAAACTAATTATAACATAGAAATTGTAAAAGAAATGCATTTTATTTGTAAAATATGTTATAATATAGTGCTTTTGTTTAGATTAACACATGTTACATGCAAAAAACAGACCCCTAAAGGTCTGCTCAGTTCAGAGGATTTGGTGGGGCGACACTCCCACATCTCCAACTTGGGCGACGGCTGCCCGTTCCGTCCTCAAATCCTCCTTGTGTTACCAATATCTCTTTCTTTTTACTATTCGTTAAATGCTATTAAACAAATTTGAGAGTTAGTTTTTTACCAAGCCCAGCGGCAACTTTTTCAAGAGTTTGAACAGTAGGGTTAAAGTTACCGGATTCTAAACGGCTGATGTTGGATTGCGGCAACTCTGCCTTTTTTGCAAGCTCCGCCTGTGTCATGCCGGATTCCAGCCGGGCTGCGATTATGGCACGGGCAATTTGATATTGCGGCTCCAGAGCTTCATAAGCGGCTGCAAAATCGGGATTTTTTAATTGTTCCTCAAGATAATCATTATGGCTGCGCATGTTATAACCCCCTTTCCTGTGCATCTTTCATGCGGCTACGTGCGGTTTCAAGTTCTCGTTGTGGCGGCTTTCCTGATTTTTTCAGAATGCCGTGTAAGAGGATTGCTTTATCCCTTTCAATGTAGAAATAGTATATACGGGTAATGTTGGACGCAAATTTTGAACGGAGTTCATATAATACTATGTTGCTTTTAGAACAGCGATTTTATTGTGGCGGTTTTTTCGGTTTGGCAAAGCATTGTGAAGGAAGCATAGTGGTTCCTATGCTGACTGAGCAAGGCGAAGCCAAAGTGGAAAAGACGCACAAGAAAACGCTGGATTAAAGGCAATATAGTATTAAGCCCTTGTATCGGTCGCCTTTGACGGTATCCGTCTGAGGACGCTTCAAACTGCGCCCGAACTCCTCCAGTAAGTTAATGTCCCGCAAAGCTTTAGCTCGCATATCCACTTCCAAACTGTCCAGAAACTCAATAACCGGACATCTGCCTTGTGCGGTTTCGTAATAAAAAACCTTACATTTCATAGGTAGAAAGTTCCTCCAGCAATATTATATCATATATGATATAAATTGCAAGAGAAAATTTGCCTATATTTTGCCTGTGTATTTACTCTGATTGTGTGTTTTGTAAAATATGTTATAATGCAAAAAAACAGAGGAGGTATTATATGCAGATTGCTTTCATAGGTGTAGGCGTTATGGGCACCGCAATGGTGAAGAACCTAATAAAAAAAGGCTTTGAAACACACATATATTCACGTACAAAATCCAAATGCGAGGAGGCTATATCCTTTGGCGCCATATGGCACGATGATATACCATCATGCGTTAAAAATGCAGATATAGTAATAACTATAGTGGGCTACCCCAGCGATGTAAGACAGGTATATTTAGATAACGGCATAATGGATAATGCCAAAGAGGGCAGCATACTGATAGATATGACCACTTCATCACCCCAGCTTGCAAAGGAGCTTTACGAAATAGGCTCTAAAAAAGGATTAAAGGTGCTGGATGCCCCTGTATCAGGCGGAGATAGCGGAGCTAGAAACGCAACTCTCACAATAATGGCAGGCGGAGATGAAGATGTTTTCAACAAAGTTCACCCCATATTTTCCGCCATGGGAAAGACAATAGTATATATGGGAAAAGCGGGTGCAGGGCAAAGTACAAAACTTGCAAACCAGATAGCAATATCAGGCTGCGTTGCATCCGTTGCAGAGGCGCTTCACTTTGCAAAAACATCGGGGCTTAATGCTGAAAAGGTATTATCTACCATTGGCACAGGCGCTGCGGGCTCTTGGCAGATGACAAATAACGGCGCCAAAATGCTTTCAGACGATATGCAGCCCGGCTTTTACATAAAGCATTTTATAAAGGATATGCGCATAGCATACGAAGAGGCGGCAAAGACGGGTCAAAACCTTCCCGTGCTTAAAGAAGTGCTTGGTATTTACGAGCAGCTAAGCGATGAAGGTATGGAAGATCTCGGTACCCAAGCTATATGCAAGTACTATAGGTAATGAAGCGTAAAGCGCCAATAGGCTTTTTAGACAGCGGAGCCGGCGGCATAAGCGTAATGCTCGCCTGCAGAAAGCTGCTTCCATATGAAAACTTTATTCTTTATGGGGACAGCGCCAACGCGCCGTATGGAGAAAAGAGTGAAGAGGAAATAAAACGCCTCGCGCTCGCCGCTGCCGAAAAGCTGCTTGAAAAGAATATAAAGGCGCTGGTTATCGCCTGCAATACTATAACGACAATAGCAGGAGAGCTGCTTTACAGCCGCCTTAATATACCTGTAATAGGCACGGTGCCGGCATTAAAAGAGGGTAAAAAGCTATTAAAAGGCGGACAAATGCTAGTAATGCTTACTCCCGCAAGCGCAAGGAGCCAAACCATGCGCAGCATTATGCAACAATATGGCGCAGACGCGAAACTTCTCCCCTGCCCCGGGCTTATGGAATTTGTAGAGAGGGGCGAAATAGAGGGAGAAAGGCTTAATAATAAACTTAAGCAGCTATTATCCCCATATAAAGGCGAAAATATAGATGTGGTAGTACTCGCCTGCACTCATTACCCCTTTTTATTAAATGAACTGCGCAAGCATTCTGATGACAATACAATATTCATAGACGGAAGCTCTGAAACCTTAAAAACGCTTATATTTGAGTTAAATAAGAAAAATATACTTTGTAATTCAGAAATACAAGGCTATACTCAATTTATCTCCTCTGAAGATAATAATACTGTTGATATAATGAAAAAGCTATATATATTAGGCGGAGGGGATGAGAAAAGCATTATAGATTAAATGTTTCTTTTGCTCCGAATTGTGCATTTATAGTACAAATAATGTAAATAAATACCCATTTATCTTGACCCTGTAAAGTATTTGTAATATAATCAGGCAAGTAGTACAGTGGCTTATTTTAGCGATAGGGAGAGGTTTTAATGTATAATAGACGATACGGTTTAGGCATGTCGATAAAATATACTATATGTTGGCTAATATTAGCCGCCATGTTTATACCCATTCTATCTGTGTTTGCTACCGAAGCTGACACGTTCGGGACAACCACAGCTAAGGTTAAGTTGCGCCAATACCCAAACACAAAGAGTAGTACCATATGGTACGATGAGCTCCCCGCAGGCTGGGTGGCAAAGATACTCGGTACAGAACAGTCCGACGGTGCAACTTGGTATCACGTTGAAACTAACCTTCATAGGGATAGAGCAACGATACAAAAAGGCTATATACTCGGAGATTTCTTCCGCGAATTATCAAGCCAAGAAAAGGCTGCATGGCTTAAGAGCAAAGACCAAGACACTTGGCAAGAAGGGCTTAAACCCGCAACGGAAACCCCATCAGGCTATACCACGCCTCCCGGAGCCACCAATACGCCTAATCCCTATCCCTCAAGTGAAGATGGTCCCGGCAGCAGCTATGTAACAGGCTTTGTACTGCTTACAAAAGCCAAGGTAAATTTAAGGGACGCGGTTGAAGGCAGCAGCATGGGTCAGCTTGATAAGGGCACACGCCTCCCCTACTACGGTGTAGAGCTGCCAAAGGGCAAATATAAGTGGATATATGTGTTGGATACCCAAAGCAACCAATACGGTTATATTAGAAATGACTGTTATACCTTCGTTGACGAAAAAGGCGAGAAAACAGAAGGTCCCGGCTGGCAAACACCCGCGCCTAATAAGCCGGACGGTCCTATTACATCAGGCTCATACGCTATGTGTACGGTTGCAGCCGCAAACCTGACAATAACCCCTAACAGCTATGCACTAACTGCAGTACCCGCAAACGCGGTAGTAAAGCTACTCGGCGTTGAAACAAGCGGCTGGTACCCGGTATCATACAATAGTTTCTCCGGATATATGAAAAAAGAACATCTAAGGCTTATGACGGGGGCTGAAATAGCCGAATACCTATCAAGCGGCGGCGCAGCGCCCGCAACAGCAACCCCGCCCCCCGCAACAGATGGTCTTGGAGATGGATATGTAAAAATAAATGCGGCAAAGGTAAACCTTAGAAACCGCCCTAACGGCAGCCATATACTCCAGATGGAAAAGGGAAGCATACTGCCCTATTATGGTGCTCCTCAATTTGCAGGCGGCGCCAACTGGCTATACGTATACTATCCGCCGGCAAATGTATACGGCTACGTACATGAGGATTTTTATAACTACACAGATTATACAGGCAATCCCGTACCAAGCGACAAACCAGCGCCAACTAACACAATACAGCCCGGCATATATACAGGCTATGTAAAACTTACTCTGCCCGGCGTAAACCTAAGGGTAACCCCCGGCGGCGCAAGCCAAACCCGGCTTAGCAAGGGTTTAATACTGCCATACAGCGGAGTTGAACAGTACTACGGCGGTTACAAATGGGTATTCGTCGTAGATCCAGCTTCAAAGCTAACAGGCTATGTTCGCAGCGACTGCTATATATTTACAGACAGCAGCGGCAACCAGGTACCCGCCCCAGACGGCAGTTCTCCCTACCCGGAAACAACCACACCCCCTGAATACCAGCCCCAAAACGAAATGGGCAAACTCAGCCTTATAAANGGCGCGGTAAACATAAGGGTAACCCCCGGCGGGAAGATACTCGGCAGGCTGGATAAAGGCACGGAAATGAGTTACTACCTNATNGAAGTATACGGCGGCTACACATGGTATCAGGTATTCAGCCCCATAGGNATGGGCTATGTTCGCAGCGATATGACCAATATAAAAGTGCCTCCAAATCCAAGCGACCCTGGCACAACNGGCATAAGCGGCTACCTGATTACAACCAAATCCAATGTAAACCTGCGCAATTTGCCGGGCGGCAAATCGCTATTGCAGCTGCCAAGGGGCAAGGTATACCCGATTGTGGGCCCCATTGTAGACCAAGGCGGCTATAACTGGACCTTTGTTAGGGCGGAAGGGCACACGGGCTACCTGCGCTCTGACTGTGTGCGCCATCTAACTCAAAATGAAATCAACAACTACCTAAACGGCATAATGCCCAATATNCAAGCACCTTCAACNCCCTCTTATGAGGCATCTGGTCATATAATAACGCTGCAGGATTTTGTAAANATACGTGTATCCCCAAGCCTTGACGCCCAGAAATTAGGGCAGGTTAATAAAGGCGTGGTGCTGCCATATTACAATGCAGTATCTTCAGGCGGCAACACTTGGTACTATGTAGACTATGCAGGCACCAAGGCATATGTAATGGCGCCCTATGTGCGCATAATGAGCTTAGCAGAGTATCAAGAATACATTAATACGCACCCGGGNGGNACAGCAACACCNGCAAAAACGCCGGAGCCCGGAGAACTTTCAAACATAGCCGTTACCCTTATGGATAGGGTGAAACTGCGCAAGGAGGGCAATATGTCATCCTCCACCGCAACCATAGTGTATAGGAAGGGTACGCGCGTTACGCTTACAGGCAGCACAGCTTCTAAAGACGGCTACAATTGGTACAGCGCAAGCGTTAGCGGCGTTAGCGGCTGGATACGCGCTGACATGATACGTATACTTTCAAAAACAGAGGCAGGAGATAGCAGCGGCTCAGCTCCCACGCTTCCGGACGATAAACCCACTGCCACCTACAGAACACTGCGCCTTGGCTCTCAAGGCGAGGACGTAAGCCGTCTGCAGCAGATGTTAAAGGCCTTAGGCGTATACTCGGGTAATATAAACGGTATATACGACTCTGCCACCGAAAAAGCCGTAAGGGAATATCAGAAACTATCGGGTCTGCATGTAGATGGCGTAGCCGGTCAAAAAACTCAGGACAAGCTTTATGACACTCAGGCTCCCGACCCGTATGACGGCGGCAGCACGGTTGACGCCACTTTATACCCTGTCGAAATTGTAGACTGGTATAAGGGCGATATACAGACCGTATGGGGCAAGGGCGAAGTTGCAGTTATAACAGATGTAAGAACCGGTCTGTCCTTCAGGGCGAAACGCTGGGCTGGAGGCTACCATTCAGACGCTGAACCTCTAACCGCTGCCGATACCGAGGTATTCTGCCGCATATACGGCGTTGAAAGGGCGCAAGAGATAAGCGAGAAAGACTACTGGCAAAGAAGACCGCTATGGGTAACCATAAAGGGCAGAACATTCGCCGCATCTATGTACGGCGTGCCGCACAACTACCCTGCGGGCGACACTATACCCAACAACAACTTCAATGGGCAATTCTGCGTACACTTCTGGAATAGCCGAACGCACTCCTCTAATAAAGTAGACCAAGACCATATGAAAGCTATACAGGAGGCGTATGACAAAGCGCCTGCCAAGAAATAAACAACTTATAATCATAGGCGGCGGGGCTTCAGGCCTTGCCGCCTCTTGCATTGCGGCAAAACATGGCATTGATACCCTGCTTATAGAGAAAAACTCAAAGCTCGCAAGAAAGCTTCTCGCAAGCGGAAACGGCAGGTGTAATCTACTTAATGCAGGTGAGCCTATATATTTTGGAGATAGCAAGTTTGCTAAGTCTGTGCTTAATAATTGCAGCTTTAATAGGCTGGTTGAGTTTTTTAATTCTCTTGGGCTTGTACTTAAGCAGGAAGAAGGTGGCAGAATATATCCCGCCACAGGCAGGGCAGACACAGTGCTTGACTGCCTGCTTCGCCCAACAAAAAACAGCAGCGTATCTATTAACCTTAACGAAAGAGCAAAAAGTATAGAGCCGCTTGATACAGGCTTTAAACTTGTTACAGATAAGTCTGAATACATATGCGATAATCTTCTTATTGCAGG
>JGI24709J26583_10000648_pt1 | contig 29828 bp, 27 predicted proteins | sample BioPla2DNA1_FD_26583 | JGI IMG/M metagenome (IMG submission 26583) | reverse complement strand
TCACTCGTCACTGTGCGATAGCAGTATCAGATAACCATGAAGACATTATTAACTAGAATAATATCAAAATAGGGAAGTTTTAGTTGCAACACAGCACTAGTCACTGTTTGTTATGGTGATCAGGTTGTTTTCAAAAGATATCAAAAGTTTGTCAGAAAGAATTTTGGCCAATAGAGAATCTGGATGTTGATTTGAAATTTGTTTTAAAGCCTTCAAGAAATACTTATAGATAGGCGATGAAGGCGAGAGTCTTTTATTATTGATTGCGAAATTATTTAATACAAATTGTTCTTTTTCACTGCCTATAGAAAATGAAAATATAAGGGATCTGAGAGTGAACCCGGAAGCCAGCAAGAAACATTTAAGCTGATTGTCTTTTGAAGCAAATCTGATCTTGTCAATATAAAAGCCGTAAGCAGGCTTATAAGAGAAGACATTTGCATGATAGTTCAGCTCCGCCAAAGATAAAATCAGTTTCGGATTCTGTTCTTCATTGCTAATAGCTTTTAGTTTGTTATTGAAGTTCCAGATATCTTCTTGCGAAGGTAAGTGAAACTCAGGAAGAAGAGCAGGTTCTTTAATTTCTTTAAAGAAAAATACTGGATATGCGCAAAGCCCTGTAATCAGTAAAAAAAATATTGCATAAAAAACTTTGCGCATAAAAACTCAGTTTAGAGATGTGATATAGTCGCGTTCTTCGTATGAAAGAAGCTTTTCTACATCAAGCAGGACAACCATTTTGTTGTCCAGTTTTGCTACGCCTTGTATATAACGTGAAGAAATGTTTGCTAAGAAGACAGGCGGTGGAGGTTCAATAAGAGAAAGTTTGATCTTTATAACTTCAGAAACATTGTCAACTATGAGACCTACCATCATTTTGTTAATTTCGACTATCAGGATTTTGGCGTTTCTAGAGCTTGCCAAAGGTATTTCAAAACGCTTTCTCAAATCCATTGCCGGCAATATTTTGCCTCGATCGTTTATAACTCCTTCAACAAAGGCAGGAGCTTTCGGTATTTGCCTGATTTCTTGCATGGGAAGGATTTTGCGGACTTTTGCTATAGAAATTGCATATTCATCTTCTCCAAGAGTAAAGCCAACTGCTTGGATTTCAGGATCCGAAAACTGTGACATGTTCATAAATAATCCTAACTATATCAAGCTAAATCTTCAGCAGAGAAAGCCCAAGGCATAAGTTCTCTGGAAGTGGTTTTCTTTGTTTGTTTTTTGTTGTTTACCAAGTAGACTTCCATATCCGGAGCAAGCTCTATCATTACTTGTCTACAAGCTCCGCAAGGAGATGTAAATTCTTCCCTGTCGACATATACAAAAAGTTTTTTGAATTCTCGTTCACCTGCGGCTACAGCAGAAAAAAGGGCTGTTCTTTCAGCACAGTTGCACAATCCATAGCTGGAGTTTTCTACATTGCATCCTTGAAAAACTTTTCCGGAAGATGTAAGCACCGCTGCGCCTACATGAAAGTTAGAGTAGGGAGCATAGGCTTTTTTAGAGGCTTCAATAGCCTGTTGAATGAGTTCGTTGTCTGTCATTTTAATTCCTTTAAATTGCATTTTTATATATTTAATTTCGAAAAAAACACCCCTTTGGCAGGGGTGTTTTTGCAAACCAAAATCAGCGTTTGGAGAATTGTGGTTTTCTCCTGGCTTTCTTAAGACCGTATTTCTTACGTTCTTTCATTCTGGAATCTCTGGTCAAGAATCCAGCTTTTTTGAGAGCCGGTCTGAGTTCGCTGTTGAATTTAATCAAAGCTCTGGCAATTCCGTGTCTGAGAGCACCTGACTGTCCAGTGCTTCCGCCGCCGGCGATGTTTGCATAAACATCGAATTTGCCAAGAGTTTCAGTTGTAGCTAAAGGCTGAACTATAATCTTGCGGGTCAGAGGAATCGGGAAGTAGTCCTCGAATAACCTGTTGTTAACGACTATTTTGCCATCACCTTTGCAAATTCTGACGCGGGCTGTAGATGCTTTTCTTCTACCTGTTCCCCAGAAAAATGTTTCGGCCATTTTTATATTCCTCCTTCCTTATTTAGTGAGTTCTACTTGTTTCGGTTGCTGAGCAATGTGGGGATGTTCAGAACCGGCGTAGATTTTCAGTTTGCCCAAGAATCTTTTGCGCAGTTTGTTTCTTGGCAGCATGCGTTTTACTGCAAGGCGCAATAATTTTTCGGGTTGTTCTTCCAAAAGCTCGCCATAGGCTTTTTTCTTAAGGTTGCCTGTATAACCTGAGTGTGTATAGTAGAATTTGTCGAGAGCCTTATCACCTGAAAGAGTGATTTTTGACGCGTTTACTACTACTACAAAATCGCCGCAGTCAATGTTGGGCGTAAAATAGGGTTTGTCTTTCCCTCTGAGACGGGTTGCTATCTGGGTTGCTATTCGACCCAAGGGCATATCAGAAGCATCCATTAGGACCCATTCTCTGGTAAAATCATTCTGTTTTGCTTGAAATGTTTTCATCGCATTGAACGTCTTCACCGATAATTTCTCCTTTCGGTTAATACATGACCTTCATCATTTCTGATTAGGGTTCAGTTCTTGCTAAAACGGCTNTGCCGTTTTAGGGTATTCAGATTAACAAGTTTTCTTGAAGTTGTCAAGAGTCATTCTTGTAAAAGACTTTTATTCTTGGCTGAAAAGTGTTAAATTATCGCAGATTAATTTTTACAAGAGCTAATCTTTCAAAAATTAATCAGCATTTTTTGCCCAGGAGAAAAGGAGAAAAGATGAAAGTTTTTCACATGTTGAATTCAACACTTCTTTCCGGAGCAGCAAATTACTGCCTTTTATTTTGCCAAGAGCAAATAAAAAGAGGTCACGATGTGCTTTTGTATGTAGAACCTGGTTGGGCACAAAAAATAGCTGACAAAAGAGGCATAAAGAATATTTGCGAACCTTCGCTTTCAAGGATTCATCAATGTGATCCTATAGCTATTTACAGACTGAAAAAAGCGATAGCCAAGCATAATCCAGATGTGGTTTATGCTCATATAAATAAAGGTTCTTGGCTGGCAGCGGCAATCTCTAAGTGCGACTTTGAAAATGTAAAAACAATCAGAGTCAGGGTAGATGCTGATCCTCCTAAACCCTATCCGACTAACAGGTTTATCCATAAGCGGTGGTTTGATAGAATAATAGCAGGTTCAGAGATGCACAAAGAAGCCTGTATCAAAAACTTAAAATACCCGGAACATCGAATAGATGTAATACATGGTGTTACAGATACGATCAAATATGCTCCCGATGCAAAAATAAGGGCTGAGTTACGCCAAAAGTATAATATAGCCGAGGACGAGGTTGTTATTTTACAGCTTGGTCGTCTTTCGCCTGTCAAAGGTCATACTTATGCTTTGGAGGCTTTTGCCGCTTTGCAGAATCTGCCTGTAAAAATGAGATTGGCTGTTTTTGCGTATGATGCGGAAATTCCGCGTGAAAGCTTGCAAGACTATGCAGCAGAACTTGGAATATCTGATAAGGTAAAGTTTTTCGGTTATGAAGAAAATATGCCGGATTTTTTGAAAGCTTGTGACATAGGTCTGATAGCTTCTGTGCGTTCAGAAGCTACCTCAAGAGCTACCTTGGAATACATGGCTACAGGACTCCCTACCGTTGCCACAAGGGTAGGGGTAATCCCAGAGCTTATGACTGGCGACTTTGCTGAATTTTGTGTTGAACCAAAAAATTCTGCAGCTTTAGCATCCGCTCTTTCTAAACTTCTTACAGATAAGAATTTGAGACTTGATTTAGGAAAACAGGCAAGAGATAAAATCCAAAATGAATATTCATTAGAGATATTAGCCCATGCTATAGAAGCTTCTTTGCAGAAAGTTTTCAGGAGCTGACTATGACAAACAATATAGTTGTAATGGATAATGTGAGCAAGTATTACGGTAATTTCTGTGCTCTCAACAAAATGAGTTTCTCAATAAAAGAGGGTGAAATAGTCGGTCTCTTGGGTCCAAACGGGGCAGGAAAGTCGACAGCTATGCGCATAATGACATGCTTTATGCCGGCAACATCCGGCAAAGTGACAGTTGCTGGATTCGACACTTTCGAAAACCCTGATGAAGTTAAGAGAAATATCGGCTATTTGCCGGAAACGCCTCCGCTTTATGAAAATATGACGGTCTTGTCTTATCTGAAGTTTGCTGCGGCTATTCATGAAATACCACAAAAAGAAATAGCTTCAAGAGTCGGATATGTCATTGAACGCCTTGGTTTGAACGAAGTTAAAAGAAAAATAATCGCCAATCTTTCAAAAGGTTATAAACAACGAGTCGGGCTTGCTCAAGCAATCATTCATAAGCCTAAGCTTTTAATATTAGACGAGCCAACTGTAGGTCTAGACCCGAAACAAATAATAGAAATAAGAACTCTGATTAAGAGTCTTGCCGGAGAGCACACAGTTATACTTTCCAGTCATATTTTGTCAGAGGTAAGTATGACATGCGGAAGGGTAATAATCATCAAAGAAGGCATGAAAATCGCAGAAGATACAGTTCTCCATTTGGAACAAACAGCTCAGTCAGAACACAGATACAATATAAAGCTGATTTTGCCAAAAGACTTTGATTTTCAAGCAGAAACTGCTTCTCTAGCTTCTTTTAGTCTAGAGAATGCAGTTCAGGAAGATCGCCTGCTTTTTTTGAAAGCCAATTTTGAGAATGAAGGAGACTATGACATCTTTTTCAATAAACTTACTTCAAAGGGTGTTGTTTTCAGAGAAGTTACACCTTATAAACCCACTCTTGAAGAAGTTTTCATCAGCCTTACTTCATCAGACGGAAAGGAGAATGACTAATGGGAAAATTGAAATCAGTTGTCCTTAAAGAATTAGAAGCCTATTTCTTTTCTCCTGTAGCATATGTCGTTTTTGCGATTTTTCTGAGCATTACTGGATATTTCTTTTATGTAATAGTTTCTATGAATAAATTTGCCATGATGCTTCCAATATTTGACAATATGGCTGCTTTATTAATGTTCGCTTTGCCTTTGTTAACTATGAAACTGATCAATGAAGAGCGCAACAACGGCACTTTTGAACTTTTGTTGACAACCCCTCTGAGCCCAGCGACAATCATTCTTGGCAAGTTTATAGCCTGCATGGTAGTTGTAACAGTGCTTCTTGCTTTGACTCTGCATTATCCCTGTTTGCTCAAAACTTATGCGCCAGAGCTTGATATGGGGCCTATTTGGAGCGGCTATTTTGGCCTTTGGTTATTGTCTGCTGCTTTTACGGCAGTCGGAATCTTTGCTTCTTCTGTAACAGGCACCCAAGTAACAGCAGCTATATTAAGTTTCGCTATTTTGCTGTTTTTCCAATTAATTTCACTGGCAAGTCATTTCATGGATACCTATCTTGGGGAAGTTATTTCTTCCATGTCTCTTTTGCAAAACTTTTTTCTTTTCACTAGAGGAATACTAGCCACAGGCAACATTATATATTTTGTTACTTTTACCTTTATTTGGCTTTTCATCTCTGTAAGAATCCTTGAGTCAGAGGCTTGGAGGTAAAAATATGAACAAATCAAACAGACCTCATACCTCCATATGGCCATACTTTCTTTTATTATCCGGTATATTTTTGTTGATTTTGTCGGGAGTATTGCACTTTTCACTAGATACATCATCAACTCTTATCCGTGTTGATTTCTTTGTACTCATAGCTGTTATTCTTATAATCTTGGCTTTTATTTTCAGGCCGAGAATGATAAAAGAAATTTTCTTTTCCAGAAAGACTTTGCTTTGGATAAACGATGCTTTGCTGATTTTAAGTGTTGTTGCTATTGCGATGCAGCTTTCCTACATATCTTTCAGACGCAATATCAGAATAGACTTAACCAGAACCAAGTATCTATCTTTGAGCGATTTAACCTTAAAAACTCTGAGAGAATTGGATAAAGAAGTAAAAGTTACAGCTTTTTATCGCAAGAACACTCATGAATATAACCTCCTAAAAGATTTGTTTGATGAATACAAGAGCCGTACCAATAACTTCACTTATTCTATAGTAGATCCTTTGGCAAACCCTGCTGTGCCTAAGCAGATGAATGTTACTGATTACGGAACTGTAGCCGTAGAACATAAAACAAATAGAAAAGACCTGTTTATATCAGACCTTTTCTGGGTTCCTAGACAGTTTGGAGAAGAAGAGGAAGCAAAGTTTACCGGTGAGGAAGCTTTGACTTCAGCAATTCTGGACGTTACGACTGGTGTCAGAGATGTCGCAGTTTTCATAACTGGACATGATGAGGCTTCGCTTAATAGTTTCAAAAGCAACGGTTTAGCTCTTTTAAATAGATTTTTATCCTCTGACAACATGGAAATCATTGAGCACAATCTGCTGGATGGTCCTATAACTCCTAGAGCCAAAGTAGCTTTCATTGTCGCTCCCAAGAGAGATTTTTTGCCGGAAGAAATAGAAAAACTGAGAGATTTTGTAACAATAGACAAAGGCAACCTCTTTTGTGCCATTGATCCTGTGCGTTCATTAAACAACTTTAATGCCTTTTTACTTAATGAATTTGGCTTATATGTTAACTATGATTTGGCAGTAGACCCGCAAGGAGTTTCTTCCAAATACTGGACCATTTATCCGAAAATAGCAAAGCATGAGGTGACTGCCCCTCTCTTGGAACGCAATTTAAGAGTTGTTCTTTTTGCGGCCTGTTCTGTTCTCGGCGAAGAGCGCGAAGGCTTGAAACTTACAAACCTTTTGACTACAGCTGACAACTCTTGGGCAATGCGCGGCTTGGAAAACCGCAAAGATCTATTGCATTTGGAGTTTCGTCCTAGACAAGATATTATGGGGCCTTTCTCTGTCGGCTATTTTTCTGAAAAAGTAGGAGATGCCGGACAAAAGGCATTGTTGATAGGAGATGCCGATTTCATGACAACCGAATATTTAGGACAAGCTGGCAATCGGGATTTTATTAACAATACTCTGCAGTGGATGGCAGGAAATAAAAACAGAATTTCTATAAAACCAAGAACTTTTGAATTACCTGAAATTGCTATGGATCAGAAAAAATCAATAAGAATATTTGCCATATCAGTGCTTTTGGTCCCTCTCCTGGTTTTAGCCAGCGGTTTTGTGGTTAATTTTCTAAGAAGGAGATTCTGACAATGAAAAAAAGATTAAGGCTCACGGCGATAATGGCTTTAATAGCCCTCCTTCTATTTGTCTATATAAACATATTTGAAGTAGATAAACCTCTCAAACAAGGCGAAGAAAAACCTGTAAAACTTCTAGCTTTGTCTCCTGAAGAAGTAACTTCGATAAGTTTTTATAAGGAAGGTCTCTTGTCTTGGCAGATAGAAAAAAGAGATGATGGCTCTTTTTTAAATTACCCATATGAAGCAAGAGCCGATGAAGATGAAGTGGAAGGCTTTTTAAAACATGTTTCATCACTGCATTCCGAAGATGTAGTAAAGCTTCCGGAAAATCTTACGCTTTATGGACTATCGGATAAAAGCCCTCGTTTGGTGTTTAAAGCCGGAAACAAAACAGAATCTCTAGATCTTGGACAAAAGCTGGAAATAAGCAATTCATATTATGTCAAAATCGGCGGAGATAAAAACGTCTACTCAGTGCCATCATATGTGTTCGGCTCTTTCCATAAAACTGCGGAAAACATGCGTGACAGACATCTTTTCCAAGGCAACTTTGCCAATATTGAAAAAATTCAGTATTCCAATAAAGAACTGAAACTTGAACTTCAAAAGACTCCCAATTCTTTTGATTGGAATATAGTGGCACCCAAGTGCAAAGCAGATTCTATAACAGTCGCTGGTCTGATAAACAATGTAAATACTATTAAGGCTTCCAGTTTTATAGAAATGGAAGAAGGGGATACTCTTTCTGACCTTTTATTGGATCCTCCTCTGGTTAAAGTATCTATATTTGACGCTTCAGGTAAAGAATATACTCTTTCTTTGGGGCAAACCGTCGAAAATGAAACTTTCTCCAAAACAAACCTTTCCGATGAAGTGACAATGGTGAGAGCAAATGAAGCAGAGGCATTGACTTTGTCTCTCTATGATTTGCGCGATAAAACTCTGATTTTACCCGATGCAAAAAAAATTACAAACATAACCTTGACCAATGCTTCTGCTACAGTTGTTTTGCAACAAAAAGACGGAGTTTGGAAAAAAGGAACAGCAACTCTTCCGGAAAAATCCTTTTCCGATTTTTGGGAAATCATGGAAGAAACCCCTATTATTGAATTCTTTGACAAACTTCCTTCTGGAGACTTTGGCTTGAAAGGTGACAAGGTTATGACGGCTAATTTTGAAGTTTCCGGAAAAAAATATAATTTCTCTCTTGGTGCCGAGACAGAAAAAGGCATATATTTACTTTTGGATTCAAAACTTTATCTGATCGGCAAAGATGTTAAAATAGCATTTGATATTTTGATGGATGAACTGAATCAGATATAAACAATAATTTGTAGAGGAATAAAAGGAGATACTTAAAAGATGTTTGAAGGCAAATTTGCAGATAGAATGGATTTTTTACAGCCTAGTCCTATCAGAAAAATTACAGCCATAGTTTCTGATGTCAGAGCAGAAGGCAAAAAGGTTTACGCTTTAAATATAGGCCAACCTGACGTTGCAGCTATTCCGGCCTTTGGCGAAGCAGTTGCCAGAAAGGCTACGGAAGATCCCCAAGTCAGTTATACAGCTTTTATTGGAGAAAAGTATTTACGAGAAACCTATGCCCGCTATCTCAATAATTATTTTGAGAGAAAGAATGTTTCTCATTTTCATATTGACACTCATAATGTTGCTGTAACAGTCGGCGCTTCTCATGGCTTGACTTGCGTCTTCTTAGCTCTTTTTAATCCTGGTGACGAAGTTTTAGTGTTTGAGCCTTTTTTCAGTGCATACAGAGGTTTTGTAGTTCCTTCCGGAGCTAAACTCAAAGCTATTCCCACAAAAGCGGAAGAATCCTTCGCTTTGCCTCCTGAAGAAGTTATAGAAAAATATATAACTCCTAAAACTCGCGGCATACTTGTAAACTCCCCGTGCAATCCTTGCGGCACATTTCGCACTGCCGAAGAAATGGATATGCTTGCACGCATTTGTGTTAAACACAATCTTTACTTCATAAGTGACGAAGTTTACAGAGAAATGGTTATGGGAGATGAAGAAGTCACCTGTGTTTTTGAAGTGGATCTCAAAAACGATGAAGATAATGAGGCTCTGAAAAATTTAATGATTTGTGTGGACTCGGCCAGCAAAAGCTTTTCTCTTTGCGGTGCCAGAATCGGATTTATTGTTTCCAAAAAAGAAATAACCGACAAGGTTTCACATGTTGTTTCCAATACAGTCACATGTATTTCTGATACCTTGCAGTATGGCGTAGCGGCTGCCTATGACGAAGTGCTGCGTGATCCTTCCTACTTTAAAAAAGTAAGAGCTGTATACAGAGAACGCCGTGATGCTACTATGGCAGCTATCAAAGAATATTTGCCGAATGCTGTGGCTCCCGTTCCAGAAGGTGCTTTCTATGTTGTAGTCAAATTCCCTGAATTTGAAGATATAAGCGAATATGCGATGTATATGCTTACAAAGTTCAACCTTGGGGGGGAAACTGTAGCTATTACCCCGGCAGCAGGATTCTACATGACAGAAGGCGCTGGCAAAAATGAAATGAGAATAGCTCTCGTGCTTGGGCCTGAAGAAATGAGAAGATCTATACAAATAATGGCTGAAGCCCTTGAATCATACAAAGAATATAAAAAATCCGCGAATGCAGATCCTATCAAAAAATTGTAATTTTCAGTAAAGTTACTAACTCTATTCACACACCAGGAGACAGTCTGAATGCTTAATATCAAATGGATTCGTTCCAACCACGATGACTTCAAAAAAGCCATGATCAAACGCGGCCTTGCCGATTTGAGTGAAGCTGCCAACAAGGAAATACTTTCCAAGAAGCCTGAAACAGAGAGAACAGGAACTCATGCCATCAAGGCTCTTCTCGAAAATTATGATAAGGCAGTTATAAACAAAATAATGCCCTTGGAAGAACTTGATGAAAGCCGCAGGGCATTAATTAGCGAAACAGAAGCCTTGCAGGCAGAACGCAATGCGATCAATAAGGAAATCGGCCGAAAAAAAGCGGCTAAAGAACCTTGTGATGACCTTTTTGAAGGCATGAAGGAAATGGGCGCAAAAGTCAAAGCTATGGAGCAATCCTTAAACGAAATAGACGAAAAGCTCAATGGCGTTTTGCTTACTATTCCGAACGCTCCGCATGAATCCGTTCCTGTAGGAGCTGACGAAAAGGATAACACCGAAAAGCTCAGATGGGGCAAAGCTAAAGACTTCTCCTTTGAACCCAAAGACCACGTTGACTTGGGAACCTCTCTTGGAATTCTTGATATGGAACGTGCCGCCAAAATAGCAGGCGCTAGATTCTCAGTGCTTTACGGCGATGGAGCAAGACTTGAAAGAGCTATTATAACTTTCATGCTTGATACTCATACCCAAAAGCATGGCTATAAAGAAGTTTTGCCTCCTGTTATGGTAAATGCCGACGCTCTTAAAGGTACCGGTCAGCTGCCGAAATTCGAAGAAGACCTCTTCAAGTTGGCTAATGCCCCTTACTACATGATTCCCACTGCAGAAGTGCCAGTAACCAATCTGCATTCTTCAGAAATACTGAAAGAAGCTGACTTGCCTCTTAAATACGTTTCTTACACTCCTTGTTTCAGAAGCGAAGCCGGAAGTTACGGAAAAGATACAAGAGGCTTAATAAGACAACATCAATTCAATAAGGTTGAACTGGTGAAATTTGCTCATCCCGACAACTCCTATGAAGAGCTTGAGTCTCTTACTGATAATGCGGCAGAAATTCTGCGTCAGCTGGAATTACCATTCAGAATAGTTACCCTTTCCACTGGTGATATGGGCTTTTCTTCAGCTAAAACCTATGACATTGAAGTATGGTTGCCTTCGCAGAAAACATTTCGCGAAATCAGCTCCTGCTCCAACTTTGAAGACTTCCAAGCAAGAAGAGCTGCTATCAGATACAAAGATGACAATCCCAAGTCCAAAACCTCTTTGGTTCATACCCTCAACGGCTCAGGATTAGCTGTTGGCAGAACTTGGGTCGCCATTCTTGAAAACTATCAGGATGAAAACGGCAGAATCTATATACCCAAAGTTTTGCAGCCTTACATGGGCGGGCAAACTCATATAGAAAAACAATAAAGCCTGCTGTTGTGACTTTATTTGGCATAAAAAACAGTCGCATTTTGGGTTTTTTAACCCTTTTCGCGGCTGTTTTTCTTGTTGGCTGCTTTGGTTCTATAAAAGACACGACTTTGCAGCCTCCGCTTCCTAAAGAAGAAATGATTTATTTGAGAGGCCATTTAAACCTCTCTGAAGTATTTTTTCCGCCTGTTTATGAAATAAAGGATATGTCTGATCTGGCTAATTTCGAAGTTTTTCTGCTTATTGATGAAAAGCCCAAAGCGACTATCGCGACAGACGGAAACTTTTTGTTTGAAGAATCGATAAAGCCTCGAGAACAGCTGACAGTCAGAGCTCAGCATAAAAAATATAAGGGACTGATTTTTGAAACTCTCCTTTTTAATCTATATGGAAATTTTCAAGGAGCTTTGAATACTGAAATCACCCTTGAAAGAACAGCTAGAACCTTTATAGCAAATATTTTGAAAAACAAATATGGCAAACGAAAAGAACCTGCAGATATTGCTGATAAATACATTATTGATACTGTTACAGCAATTCAGGAAGCTGTCAGGAATAACCCGGACTTTTTGCTTGAAAATCCCATATGGCAAGATCCCGAAGTTGAAGCAGCGGCTTTGGAAGGAGCAAAAAAACTGAAAGAAGAAGGGCAGGGGACTTATACTTGCGATGAGCTGATTATATGGTATATAGCCGGCGATAATCCAAGAGCCTATGAACTGCAGAATGCCTTTAAAGAACTTAGAAATCTTCCATTGCAACCACGCAGACAGGTATCAGTATTTATAGATGCTCTTTCTCTTGAAGGCTCTCACATGCCTGCTTCTGGCACAAAGTTTATCGGCGATGAAAAGGGCTTTAAAGAAATTTTTCATTTTGGAGAGATTAATTCAGCTTCAGAGCAGACTTTCAGCGAATTTATAAAATACTCTTTGAACCGTTTTCCTGCAGAACGCCTGACTTTAGTCATTTCGGCTGAATCTGAACCCTTCAAAAAACCGCCGGACAGGTATATTAGATTCTTTTCTTTGACAGATGGCACTGAAAGACGAGCCTCAAATATTCTTACTGTCAGCAACGCTATAAGAGAAGCTTTGACAGTAGCTGAAGGAAATCTGAGAAAAGCGGATTTGATAGTTTGGGACTCTCCGTATATGGCGACTCTAGAGGTCTTATATGAAATGTCTGACTTGTCTCTTTATACTATGGCTTTTCAGTCCGCACAGCCTGGTCCTGTCCCTATAGCTGACTATATTGCAAAATCAAAAGCGAAGGATTTAGCGGAAACAAGAGCTGGGGCGTTTTTCTCAGCTTGGAAAACAAAATATCCTTCTTCTGATTTCAGCTATACCTTGAGCCTTGTTAAGAACTCAGCTTGCAATGAGCTTGTTACTGCATTTAAAAACTATTGTTCTGAGCTTTGGAGGCATCCAGAACTGTTTTCTAAGGTCAAAAACATCAGAAACATTAAAACAGAAACTGTGCCTGGAGATGACGGAAGTTTTGATTCTCAAGGCGATCTTTTGCATTCTTTTGGAACTACTAAAGATTATGTGGATGTAAAGCATTTTCTTGATGCCGGAAAAGAGGCATTGCCAGCTATGAAAATCCATGCGAAGGATCTGCTTGATAAGCGAAAAAGCTTTGTTCTTTTGAATGAGCCCGCCGGAACTTACAAGTTTCTAAATGCAACCGGGCTTTCTTTTATTTTCCCTGACGAAGAAACATGGAAAGCGGATTATGCAAGCTTTAGTCCTGCGGTTGATTATTTCAACTCTAAGCTTTTGCAGCAGACACTTTGGGATGAAGTTTTACGAGCTATGTACAACAGCAGTGGACAGTGATTGCCACTGTCCACTAATCACTGTAGTAATTAATACCAAATCGGTTTTTTAATATTTACCCAAGCTGTGGCGTCCAAATCAAATTTTTCATGATCCACGCCGCTCATTACTGCCCACCCGGAAAGGTCCTGGTTGAAAACAGCAGCGTTTTGGAACATGGCATACATATTTGTCACATTTGAAACATTCCAGCTGCCAATATCTTGGTTAAAAGCAAAGGCATCATAGAACATAAAACACATGTCTGTCACATTTAAAACTTTCCAACTGCCAATATCTTGGTTAAAGGCAACGGCATCCCAGAACATGCCAGACATATCAGTTACGTTTTCTAAGCCGCTAGTGCTATTGGGCACCTCTACAAGATTTTCAGCAGAATAAAAAGCGCAACTCAAGCTTGTGAGTCCCAAGTTGCCAAAGTTTGTCACTTTCACAAGCTCTTAGAGAGTAAGTATTGCTTCGAAATATGGCATACACAAAAATTTCGAATATAAATTATAGCACATGAGGAAAGAACCAAAAAAATAAAATTTATTCTTCAACTGTTTTTCATGTTCGTAAGTTGTGATTATGCGGCAGAAGAATGCAATTTTTGACCAATTTTGCCCTCATCTGCAGATAGATCGGCTGTTATGGATGTTGCTTCTTACTCACTACCCACTCTAGTGCGGCGGCATATTATTATCAGCTATTGTCTTGTGAAGTTTGAAAAGCAAATAGGAAAGTTTTAGTGAAAATGCCGCACTAGTATTTTAGGTATAAGAAGGGGTTTTGAGCCTTGCCGTTTTTTCGGACTTCAAAGTGCAAATGGTTACCCGTAGCTACGCCCGTCATACCAACATATCCTATTACTTGTTTTGTTGTGACAGTTTGTCCCTTTTTAACGGCTAACTTTGAGCAATGAGCATATACTGTTTGAATGCCTTTTTGGTGTTCTATTATAACTACATTGCCGTAGCCTTTCATCCAGCCTGCAAATTTTACAGTTCCTTCAAGAGTTGCGACAATAGGGGTTCCTCTTAAAGCTGCGATGTCTAAGCCTGTGTGAAAGTGGCGTTTTTGGCGCTTGGGATGAAATCTGTATCCGAAGTTTGAGGTAATGCGTCCGTAGAGGGGTCTGTGAAGCAACCTTTTAATGATTTCGTAGTTATCGGCCCTGGCATAGTTGACTTTGCTTTTAGTGTTTACAGCGAAGGTTTTAACAGAATCTGCTGGAGAGAGAACAGGGGAAAGGGTGTCAAAAAACACGCAATCTGCAACATTAGTTTTTTTGGTAGATATAGAATCAGGCTTTGACGGTATTCTTCCAAAAGAAATATCACGAGCCTCGCAAGGTAAAAGGGAAAGAAGCGATAAAAGTACACTCCCTAAGGCTATTCGAATATTGTCTTTCAAATTTTATGTACCCCTGAATGATATCGGAGTATTATATGTTCGGATAGAGCAAAAGTCAAGTCTTGGATAGTCTAGTAGAGCAACAATGAAGGCAAAGTTTATCAACTGCTTACACATATGGAATTTTGAGCATAGCTTAAAATCAGAGAGCAGGGAGTAGCAAGAACCAAATAGCAAGAACCAAATAGCAAGAATAAAAAAACGCAGATAGCCGTATTCTATAAGATACTTGATTTCTTTTAAAAACAGATTGTAATGTAACAAACAGTGAAGAGCAGCTGTTACGGATTCTAGTCCTCACTACGCCTAATCCCCTCTGCGAAGCAGCAGTGTATTCAATGTTTTCGGGACTGAAACTATCTTTGGTTCGTATTTTCGTATATTTTGTGGTTTTAAAATTGCCCAGTTTATTTTTTTTCGGGTTTCCAATCGGCAACTTGCTTCTTTATTGCGGTTAATTGTTCTGCTGGAACGAAAGATTCAATTTCTTCTACTATTTCTGCAGCTTCCGGAAAGTTTTGTTTTGCAGCCAATGAATACCAGAAATAGGCTTCATACTGATTGTCTTCTGTTCCTTCGCCGTTTTCATACATGGTGGCCAAGCTGAACTGCGCACTTGGATTTCCCTGTTTGGCGGACTTTTCATACCATGCAATGGATTTTGAAAAGTCTCTTTTAAAGAAGACACCATAATAATACATATAGGCTATGGTTTCTTGTGCCTGCATATTGCCAGCATAAGCTAAGGGAAGATAAATCATAGCGGCTTTTTCGAAGTTTTCAGATTCGTAAGCCTTATTACCTTCGCTGAGAGATTTGGCTTGATTATTTCCGCAAGCCGTCATAAAAAAGGCAGCAGAGAATAGGGCGATAATTGAGAAAACATGGAGAATGCTTATTGTTCTTTTCATGTCTTTTTTCCTTTATTTCCTTTACTTAGGATATCTCCATAAAATTAACAAATAGAACTGGTTTGTCAAAAAAGAATTCTTAATGAATTATAGAATTAACCAGAATGGAAATAAAGTTTTTTCTATTTTAATATGATTAAATAAAACATTTGGGACATTTATCAGTAATTTATCGTATTTATATTTAAGGATAAAAAATTAATATGTCTAACTTTTTTCAGTTAACGGGCATATATAGATAAAAGGCAAAAAACATATGAGCTGTGAAAAAGCAAGAAAAGTCATAATGGACTCAAGCGGGGTTACAGAAACCCTTGACTTTGCTACCCGTGCTCATCTTCAAACATGTAAAGCATGTTCGGCAGAGATGAAGATGCTTGCGAGCTTGCACTCATATAACGGCTCATTTGTTAGTCCTTCCGATTTTCCCAAATACAGTGAAATCAGAAAAAATTTGCATAACAAACTTTCTACAGCCTCTTTGAAAAAAACGCTTAAACCCGAAAAAAGTATTTGGGATGGTTTCAAAACCTATTTGGGCTATTTTGTTGCACCTATTGTGATGATAGCTGCAATGGGTATTTTCCTTGAAAATGTCGTTGAAGAAAAAAAATATATTCCCCAACCACACCCCGCTCTTCAAGATGCAAGTTATTATCACATTTCTGTAACCAAGGGCAACGAACCGCTTATGAAGTTTGGCATGCCTGAAAAGCGTCCAATCGGACAAATGCTGACTTTAAGTGATGAAGAATCAGCTAGAATACTACTGGCTGATGGCACTAAACTGCGTTTCAAAGGACCTGCGACTTTAAGAATAGAAAACAAGGCAGTTGCTGTTTTTTCTGGCAAAATAATGTTCGAAGTTCCTCCTGCTTCAGACAAGAATCACTTTAAAGTATATACGCTAAAAAAAGTGCCTACCTATATACAAGTTCCTCTGGAAGGCGCAGTTTTCATAGCAAATATTACAAATGAGGGCGACGGTTTTGAGGTAGCTTCAGGAACTCTTAAAGTAGATTCCGAAAAGCTGAAGGAAACCAATTATATTAATGCTGATAAAATTCCGCAAGGCATCAGAAGAGATCTTATGTTTCGGAACTTCGGTCCCGTAAAAGATCCTAACAATCCTTGACTAAGAACCTTGCACCGTGATACTCTGAGCCTGCAAAAAACAGAAAGAGTCAACCTTAATGTCGCCTAAAAAGCAGCCTCCAAAGAAGAAAACAGCCCCAAAAAAGAAAGCCGTTCAAAAAGAGCCGCAAAAGAAATCGCGTTCTTGTTGTTTGTCCTGTTTTCTTACTTTTACAGCTATTTCGGCTTTATCTATAATATTGATTTCAGGAGCTCTCTATCTCTTTTTTAAGGACTCCCTGCCTTCCTCTGGCTATAAAGAGCTTATTTCAAAGAAGTTTTCAAAACAGCTGTTTATATCTGCGCTCAATCTGAAAATAGAGCGGGGTACGCTTACCGTTCCCAAAACCAAAGCTGCTGTATTTTTAAAAGTAGCTAATAATTTGCCTTTTGAAGTAGTCTTGGAAAGAATCGAGTTTTCACTCAAATCAGGCGATGATTATTATGCCGCAAAAGATCTTTTCGCCATTATCCAAAAAGAATATTCATCCAACCAAAGCGGCGAGATAGCAGCTCTCTTTGAGCTTGATTCAATTCTTGCAAGAAGAGCATTGGCAAAGGACTCTAAAGGCTCAGCTTTGAATTTTGAAGGCAAAGCCTACTTTTCTTTTAAATTGATGGGTTTGAATTTCTTAAAACAAACCACAGTGATTAACTTTGCTGAGAATCCAGCTCTCACTCCTGATTTCGTAGAAAAGCTCCACTAGCAGTCTGTAACATCTAAGTGTTTTTTAGAGAAGAAGAATTTATTATCCACAGATGGACACAGATAGGATTTTTAAGCTAACTTAAAAATCAGTGCCGCGTGGTGAGTGACGTGTGGCGGGTAAGAAGCAACATCCATAACAGCCGTTCTATCTGCAGATGAGGGCAACGAACAGCCAGTGATGAGTGGCGGTGGTGCGTGACGAGAGAGAACAGAAACTGCAGAAAAGACTAAAACATTTATTTCTAATTTATTCTGCTACCGCATAATCACAATTTTTGTCCTAGCCTTGATTAAGGACAGATGCATAAAGACAGTGGTGAGTGGCGACTTGATTGTTTATAACTCAACTGCTGAAACTGATAATTGCTCCAAGCAGCTGATAAACAACTAAAACTCTGATAAAAACAAATCCTGATAACGATGGCATAAATTAACAGAAAAATATTGCGAATTTATATTCAAATAAAAATCTGTGTCATCTGTGGATAAAAAAATATTAGATGCTATGCAACACAATTTTCTTGCTGTGAGTTAAAAGTTTCTCAAAATCACCGATAGGTTTACAGAGATAAACTTATTGGTATTATGAAAAAACTTACAGACTCTTGCATATTAATGTACAACGACAAGCTCCTCGAGTTTGAGGAAAAAGACCCCGTCACAGGTAAAGGCAGGGTCAGTTCTGTTATGCAAAGAATTCGGGAAAGTGAACTGAGTTCTTGCATAAAAGAAAGCAATATAGCTCCCATGAAACGTTTAAGAGACATTCATGATTCCGATTTTTTGGATGAGCTGCATAAGAAGTGTTACAGCGGCTTAAACAAGTTGGACGAAGAGACTCCGATAACCAAAGAAGCTTTTGAAGTCGCCAGATTTGGAGCAGGCGGCGTATTAGATGCAATCGACATGATTATGAACGGCGAAACTCGCCGAGCTTTTTGCATGACTTCCATGCCAGGACACAATGCTGGCAAGAAAAGCCAAAGTTCTGGAAGTTTGATCAATCCTTTGGCAGCCGGAGCTCATTATCTTACAAAAAAATACAGACTGAAAAGGGTGCTTATATTAGATTTGGATGCAGATCACGGCAAAGGTACCCAAGAGATTTTTTACGATAGAAAAGATGTTTTAACCATATCTTTACATGAATATCCAGGCAGAACTGGCACAGGGTATTACGATGAAACCGGTGTAAAGGGCTCTTTTGGTTACAATCTGAATATTCCGTTTGTATCCGGTTATGGTGATAGAGAATACAGGGTGTGTCTTAAAGAGATAGTTGAAAAAATTGCTTGGCAATTTATGCCTCAATTTATTTTGCTTGGTTTTGGGACAAATGTTCTTGCTAAAGACGATTCATCCCACTTAATTATGTCGCAACAAGGTCTTTATGAGGCTTGCAACATTGTAAAGACGCTTAGCGATTCAATTTGCGGCAGTAAACTTATTTCTGTCTTGGAAGGAGGAAAAAATTACGATGAAATGGCAGAAGGATGTTACAAACATCTTTCTCTAATGGTTAATAAAAAAAATAAGACAGTCGATAGGATGAAGAAGGAAGAGCTTATCTCTTACGCAGATTGGTACGGCTATTCTAAAATTCTGAAAAAAACTTTTCGTAGGTATTGGAAACTTTAGGTATTTAAATTCGCCTAGATTCCGGAGGTCAAGAATGAGACTATTTATTAATCCATGGACCGAAAAATCCGTATTGGCGTCGGTTATAGCCCTTGGCATCTTTATGTCGGGGCCAACGCTTGGAAGAGCGCATGCCGGCACTTGGGAAAAAGTAGGTTCAAACAGCGCGAAAGCCGAAGAACAGCTTATACAGCTGCCGCCTCGTCTTTCATTTGAGCAAATAGGCAATATCGGGGATGTTCCCGAAGTTGCGGCTGAAATGGCAAAGATTGTGGCAGAGACAGCTTCTAAAGCTGAAAAGGCTGATGTTCCAGAAGAACTTGTCGCTGAGAACACAGATACAGAAGAATCTGTATCAGCAGATGCCAGCTATTATAACGATACATATATCGTTCAAAGAGGGGACACTCTTGGCAAGATAGCAAGCGATCTGTTGGGCTCAGCTGCCAGATGGCAGGTAATTGCAAGAGCCAATCCGGGAATAGATCCCAACCGATTGTCAGTCGGCACTGTGTTGAACATACCGCAGACAGCTCAAAACAACTATTCAAGCAGACGTGTGGCTAATTATCAGCCTGCTTTGCCGATAGCCGCACCAACCATGGGAGCTTATCAGAGTCCAAACCATTATGCTCCTGCAATGGTTAGCTCTCCTTCCTTCGATCAGAGCCCAGCATTCACAGCTCCTCCTCCGCCGCCGCCTTCTTATTCTCCCTCGCAATCGAGTAAGAGCTATGGCACAAAGAGCAGCTCTTCCTATTCGGCTCCTAGTATTTCAGTCAGTCAACCTGTTACTTCTCCGCCCGCGGCTCCGAGAATTACTCCGCCCAATCCTCCTCTTGCGGCAGCTCCTCCTAGCATTACTTCTCCAGCCATGATGCAGCCTCCTCCTTATAATCCATCTTATCAGGCTGTTCCCGTGGCTCCCCCAACAGAGGTTCCGACATATCAACCTGCTCCTATGGCTCCTCCTTCTCAGATTCCCTCTGTGATTTATCCTGATCCTGTCGCTTATGGCAGATATGATATATACAGAGAAGAACGTTACAGAATTCCCGATGAGCTTAAACCTTCTGATTACACCCCATACTTTATTAATGCTAATGGCTTCCACGGTCTCTTCTTGACCGAGACTGCCTTTATCCCTCAAATAAGAACTTGGAATATTGGTTTTGGTTACAGATACGAAAACCTTAAGTATCTTAATGGAAAGTCAATGCTGGATGGCAGCGGCGGCTTGGCCATGTTCCATTTGAACTATGCTAAAAACAAATTCTTCGTTGGCATGTCAACTGGTTATCAGCATTGGTCTGTTGGCAGTCCTGGAGGACCTGATGCAAAAATGTCAGGAATGCATGATACAAGCTTGAAGTGCGCTTATCAGGTTTGGAAAAACTACAGCGGTGACCATGCTGTTGCTTTGCATCTTGATACCAAATTCTCAAGCGATAATTATCACTATCCTATATATAATCAACAGCAGTATACAGGCGGAAAGAGCAAAGCAAAAGGCGTGGAAGAAAGATTCGAAGGCGTGCTTGGCCCTATGGGTGCTACAAGGGGAAACTGGGTAGAGCTTGGCATGGCATATTCCGGCAAAAAAGGTGATAAGATAAACAGTCACTTTAACCTCGGTATTGCTAATGACTCTACTGATGATATCACGAAACTTCACTTGAGAGGCGGCGCTGATTACCGTGTGAATCAACACTTTGCGCTTGTCGGAGAAGCCGAAGCTGCTCGCTACTCAGGCGGAGAGAACGATGCCACAAATATTGATCTTCTCCTCGGCTTTATGCTCTTTAACGATAACTGGGAATTTTCCTTGGGCTTCCCAATATCTGTGAAAAGACAGTGGGGTTATCAGAGTGACTTTGGAACAATTGTCTCTGTGAACACAAGATGGGATTAATCCCTTAGGTCGCTGTTAAACAGCACCGATTTGAAAGGGCGCTGAGCTTTGAGGCTTGGTGCTCTTTTTCTTTTCCTAAATCTGTGTGGAACGGGGAAAACTTTTTTTAGTCTAAAATGCTGATTTAGGCTACTTTCTATTGCATTTTTTTTAAAATTTTTTATAATAAGAAAAGCAAAATAAACTTATTTGAGGGAGATTTATGACTAGCGGGGCTTTAAAAGCTACAAATCTTTCGGAAATACCTGAACTGCTTAATAGTTCTGAGGCTCTTGATGCACTGGAGCAAAATGTCTTTTGGCCAAAATGGCAATCTCCATGGTGGTTTTTAAACCTATTGGATGAAACTGACAAGCTGGAAGATGTTTCACCAGAAGTTATCAAAAGTCTATTAGATTCGGCCAGCAGGCACTATATTAAAGAATTCCCGGTAGGTGAAGAGCTTGATGGAACGGATCCGGCAGAGATAATGTGTTTTTGCCTTTTGGGCGGGCTGATGCGAATATGTTCAAAGTTTCAGATTGACGTTTTTGCTTATTTGCCTTGGGCAAAACCGTGGATAGGGAGATATCAGCTAGCTGATGGCGGATATGACTGTGATGATACGTCATACATCAGATCTGGAGCCGGTTCCATGGCATCTACAACTATGATGCTTGAAGGCATGATAGAATACGCTAAGTCTTGTGAAAATAAGAATGTTTTTGCAAAAAACATCCAGAATGCCGCTATATTTTTACTTAAACGCAGATTTTTGCTGGACACTGATAAAAACAAAAGACCTGACAAAAACTGGGACAAAGTTATTTTTCCTAAGTTCACAGAATATGACTTTACCAGAGGTTTATCAGCTGTTTTTGGTTTTTTAGAGCTAAGCGGCAAAAAAATAAAAAATGAATTGCTTAAAGAAGCAATTGAACTTTTATCTGAAAAAATAGCTTCAGGTTTGGACAATTCCGAAGTTTACTGGATTGCTGATGTGAAAACCATATCACATAGAGAAGGAAGAACTTTATATTTTGAAGAAAAGGCTTATCTGCCGCCTTTGATCAAAAAATTAAGTTCTAAAAGTCCGAATGGTTTTGTATTGCCAAAATTAAAAAGCATTTTGGCAAAATACGAAGAACTCCGCACAAACGGACAGATTATCGATTAAAATAGCTAATAGGCTTATGTGGCAAGTGGGTTGGTGGATTAAGTTCTGTCCACCGTCCACTATCCACTGAACACTGTGTTTATGCTACTTCTTCCATGAGCTCGTCAAGCATTTCCGATGCTCTGTCGGAAACTACTTCTTTAGAGAACACTATTTCAGAAACGAGCAATTGTTTTGCTGTCTCAAAAAGAGCTTTGTCTTTAATCCCTAAAGGTTTGACGTTATTCCTTCTACAAAGGGTTTTATAAACTCTGGCTACTTGTTCCAGATCACCACTTTGAATTTTTTCCAGATAGTCTCTGTAGCGTTGATGGAAACTCTTACTGTCATCATCATCGTCAGCACAGTCTTCCTCTGAAAGAGTGGAAAAAATTTCGTCTATCATTTCATTGTCGTTGATCGTTCTCAACCCGACTTTTTCTGCCATTTCAACTGGAACCATTACTTGTTCCAAGTCGCTGTATGGGAAATCTATTATATAATAGCTCAAAAGTCGACCCCTCACTTGTTTTTCATCTATTTTTTTAAGGATGCCCGCTCCGTGGATCGGGTGCACAATGGGAGAACCAACTTCAAAATATGTAGACATTAAGCTAAAACTCCTATTTTTAGTTAAAGAAAAGCGGCGACAATAGAACAGCCGCCGCCAGTGATAGTATTATTTTTCTTCCTTCTTGTCTGCAGCAGGTTTGGCAGCAGCAGGCTTAGCTTCTGCAGATGCATCAGCATGGGCTTCAGCGCCTTCAGCGCCTTCAGCACCTTCGCCTTCGGCAGCTTCTGCTCTAACTGCTGAGACTTGACAAATGGCAATTGAAGGATCTGTCAAGACTTCAAAGTCTCCAGACTTAAGGTCGGAAACGTGGAGAGAATCGCCTGTATCAAGACCTGAAATATCAACTTTGATAACCGCAGGTATTTTGTTTGGTTTGGCTTCGATTTGTATTTCTCTAAGCATAGAGGTGAATACACCGCCGCTCTTTCTTCCAATGGGTGTTCCAACAAATTCGAGAGCGACAAATACCGTAATAGTTTCAGTCATGTCGAGAGCTTGGAAATCAGCATGAACAAAACTATGTGTTATCGGATTTCTCTGAAAATCTCGAACTATTACTGTTTGGGTTTCGCCGTCAATAACCAGATCCACCAATGTATTTCTTCCGAGCTGCTTAATCTTAAGCATGTCTCTTTCTTTGATCTGACAATGCACGGGAACGATACCTGAACCATAAACAACTGCTGGAACCAAGCCAGCAGCTCTAAGCTTTTTGGCGGCTCCTTTGCCTACTTTGTTTCTTACTTCAGCGTTAATCACTAACTCTGCCATAGAAAACTCCTTGATTTAAACTGTGTCTTAAAGTATACCATAAATTAAGGAAGTGGTCAAGATTTGTCACTTCCGCAAAAGAGGATAGAAAGATGCAAAAACCGCTAAACAAAAAGCTTTTGAGGGCAGAGACCGCTATGCGTTTGAGCAGATCAAAGGGTGTAGGAGCCAAGCTTTTTAAAGATCTAGTTCAAGAATTTTCAGGGGATCTTTATAAAGCCTTTGCAAAATATAAAGTTCAAGTTCCTAATATGAGCTTGTCAGAGCAAAGCCTTGAAAAAGACTCTCTTGAACTTCAAATCAAAAAAGCTTTGTCTATGATTGAAGCTGGCGAAACCTTGCTTGCCGTATTTGGCGATGATGATTATCCAGAGAGTCTGAAACGACTTTCTGAGCCGCCACCTGTTTTCTTTATGAACAAGCCTTTTCCTAGAGAGCTGAACTATGCAGCTGTAGTCGGAGCAAGAAATGCCGACAAAGAAGGTCTTGCAGCTGCAGACCAGGCAACAAAAAAGCTGATAGAAAAGGGATTTGTAATTATAAGCGGTTTAGCCAAAGGAATAGATACCCAAGCCCATACCACAGCCCTTAAAAAAAATATTCTCACAGCAGCTATATTAGCGACAGGCATCAACATTTGTTATCCGAGAGAAAACCGCAAGCTTTATGACGAAATTAATGCCAAAGGTATTCTTGCTACTGAGATGTTTCCTGATGCACAGCCCCTGAAAAGCTTTTTTCCCACCAGAGCAAGACTTATTGCTTCCTTGTCAGATATGGTGTGCATTGTGCAGGCTTCAAAGCACAGCGGCAGTCTTATAACTGCAAAACGAGCCAATGAACTGGGTTTGCCAGTTTACACGGTTAGCCCGCCGCAAAAACCTGTTTCTCCTGAGAAATGGGAGGGAAATCAGTATCTTTTGGATTCAGGGTTAGCTAAGGAATTTTAAGCTTTGCTTAAAATTCAGAGTTTACTTCAGTTTTTTATGGATTTAGTCAATTAAATCATGTAAAGTCACTAGTTTATAACTCTATACCAGAATCGGAGAAAAGAATGAAAGAGACACCTGATAGAATGAAAAACACTGAAAGCTGTATTATATCTGGGATAGATATAAGCGGAATGACTCTTTATGATTTTTTGAGAAATTCAGTTGCTGAATATCCTGAACACTATGCAGTCAAGCTTGGAGACTATAAACTTACCTATAAAGAATTAGACGCTATGACTGCAGTTATGGCGGGCAACCTTCGTCTAGCAGGTTTCGAAAAAGAAGATAAAATTACGATTTTCCTTCCAAATTCACCTGAATTTATAGCTTCTTTCTGGGCTTTAGCACGTTCAGGCTTCGTGGGAGCAGTAGCAAATCCTTTATATTCAGAAACCGAACTTCTTCGCCAGCTGGATTCATCTGATTCAAAAGCAATTATAACAACAGCTTCCCAAGTAAAAAAAATCTATGCGGTTCTTAACTCCTATGATCTGAAAAGGGTTTATGTCGTTGGCAACAAGGGCGAGGTTCCTCCTGAATATGTTGATATAATAAGAGATTACGAAGACTTGCTGGAGCCAAATAAAGGATATACATGTAAAAACCTGAATTCAGACGATTTGGCTCTTCTTCAATTTACAGGCGGCACAACAGGTATTCCAAAAGGCTGCATGCTCACACATAAAAATTTGATTTCTGACGCTGTGGCTGTTTATAGCGTTTTGAGTCATATAATGGAAAAGGGCAAAGAGGTTTTTTTGGGCGGCTTGCCATATTTTCACATTTATGGTTTACAGACAGAAATTATTATACCCGTATATATTGGTGCTACAATGGTACCTATGGCCTTTTTCAGTCCAAAATCCCTCCTTACTGCTCTTGAAAGTGAAAAAGTTACCTGTATGCCATCGGCTCCCGCTGTGTTTGCTGCCTGTTCAGGACAAAAGAGTCTTGCTGAACATGATTTGTCACGTCTTAAACTGATTATTTCGGGAAGCGCCCCTCTGTTTAAAGAACAAAGAGAAGAGTTTGAAAAACATGCTCCTGTCCTAATAGCTGAAGGCTACGGTTTAAGCGAAGCTTCGCCTGTAACTCATCTGGCTGTGCCTACCCGTCCTATCAAAATAGGTTCTATCGGTCATCCAATACCTGGTATAGAAGTCAAGATCACAGACCCTGAATACGGTATTCAAGAATATGGCTCTAACAAAGCAGGTGAGCTTTGCGTAAAAGGTCCCCAAGTTATTAAAGGCTATTACAAAGAACCATCTCAAACAGAAATGGTATTGCGTGACGGTTGGCTCTATACAGGTGATATAGCCTACAGAGATGATGATGGTTATTACTTTATTACAGCACGTAAAAAGGATTTGATCATATCAGGCGGTTACAATATATATCCTAGAGAAGTTGAAGAAGTGCTCTTTAAACATCCTGACGTAGCTGAAGCAGCGGTAGTAGGGATTCCCCACAAAACAAGGGGAGAACTGGTAAAAGCCTTTATAGTTTTGAAGCCGGAAAGCAAGGCTGAAAAAAGTGATATAGTCAATTTTTGCAGAAATGTCTTGGCAAACTATAAGATTCCTCGTGAAATTGAATTCAGAGATTCTTTACCCAAAAACGCTGTAGGAAAAGTGCTGCGCAAAGACCTAAGGGAAGAATAGACAAACTGATAGTGCTTTGCTGCAGCTAGAGAGGGTGGGGGAGTGCAACAGATAAAACAGAGCACTAATTTCACCAATATAAAGTGCAGAATACAATAAGAATTATATTAAGGCAAAACATCTAAAAAATATTAGGGCTGCAGCAAAATCGCTGCAGCCCTTTGCTTTTAATTAATCTAATTAATCGTTTTCCGAATCTTTTTTAGGTTTCTTTTTAGATTCTGGTTCCTTGAGAGCGGGAGTCTCTTTGCTCGGCTGTGCTGTTGCAATCGTTGGAGCATTGTTATCTGCAACCATTTTGCCAGCCAAAGCACCCATAATAAGGCTCTTAATATCGACACCCATGCCAGTGCTAATGCCTTCGGTTACCTGAGTGGTGCCGCTGACAATATCGGAAATCAGTTTTGAGCTGTTGCCTTCGCCATACATGACGATCTTCTCTACCCTGGTGAGAGGCTCAGCAATATTCTTAGCTATTTCAGGCAGAGCAGCCATAATCATTTCAATAACAGCAGCTTCGCCGTATTTCTTCATGGCTTCGGCCTTTTTGTCGATACCTTCCGCTTCAGCCAATGCCTTAAGTCTGATAGCTTCAGATTCAGCTTCTCCGACTGCTCGAATACCTTCAGCTTCACGTTGACGCTCGATCATTTTTGCTTCAGCTTCCTTGGTGCGGCGGAACAATTCAGCTTCTGCAAGCTGTTGAGCTGCGTAACGNTTGGCATCAGCTTTTGCNCGGACTTCAGCGTCCAGAGTTTGTTTGGCAACTTCAACTTCCTTGGCTTTAAGTTCTGCAGTTCGCTCTGCACGAGCAATATCNGCGTTGGCGTAGGAAACTTCGATGGAACGACGCTGCTCNTGCTCTTGAATAGAGTAAGCAGCATCGGCTTCAGCTTTTTTTATGTCAGACTGCTGCTTAAGNTCGGCCTGACGAATTGCCAGAGAAGTTTGCTTTTCCGCAATTTCCATCTCGGCTTTCACCTTGGCATCATTAGCTTCCTTGGCAGCTTGTGATTGAGCAATAGCGACGTCTCGATCGGCATGAGCCTTGGCTATGGCAGCTCCCTTCTTGATTTGGGAGATATTGTCAATACCAAGGTCTTCAATAACATTGTTCTGATCTGAGAAGGACTGCACATTGAAAGAAATCATTTCCAGTCCCATTTTTTCCAAATCTGGTATGGCGTTTTCCTGAACACGCTCGCCAAAGGCTTTACGGTCGGTTACCATTTCTTCCAAGCGCATTTGCCCAACAATCTCACGCATGTTGCCTTCCAGGGTATCCTGGACACGGCTGATAATAATGTCTTCGCTTTCATTGAGAAAGAACTTGGAGGCCAAGGACATCATTTTTTCACTCTGACCTATGCGAATTTTGACGGTTGCGTCTACCTTGACGTTAATGTATTCAGCGTTGGGAACAAAGTCAGTAGTCTTGACATCAACGGAGAACATCTTTAGTGAGAGTTTGTCCATACGTTCCAAAAAAGGAATGCGAAGACCAGCTCTGCCAATCAGAATACGAGGTTTGCGAAAACCGGAGATCATGAAGGCCGTATCAGGCGGAGCTTTCACATAACCGACAATGATAAGGAAGATCAGCAATACAATTAGTATGCCAACACCAAACATAATTTCCATTCTTTTTTCCTTTCTGTTTACCTGTGTTTTTGATTAAAACACATTTTAAAAACTTTAGGACAGTTTCTTCACATCATCCGAGTACTGTTTGTTAAAAAACAATCCCAGATAATATCAGATGTCTAGAAACTTAAAAGCCAGAAGTTGTCAGGATTCTTTCTATTTCAATCAGAAATGCTATTTTTTTGTTCAGATTTTGAAAGCTGTTCCTGCACATGGGTCTATTTTACTTTATAGCCACAAAAAAAAGAAATTAATATATTTTCAAAATAAGAGAAGCTAGACCTTTTTCAATTTGAAAAAGGTAAGTATAGTGTCTCCAAACTTGCGTTCATCAGTGAGAATATATTCGGGACGACTCTCAAGACTCAGATCATCTTTCTTTTGTCTTTCGATTATGAAAAGGGTATTTTCTGTGAAATTCGAAGATTCTGGAAGATATTCTAATATTGGCTCCAGAAAACCTTTCAGATAAGGCGGATCTATAAAAACAACATCAAAGGGCTCATTAAATTTGAATTGCTTGAGAAATTTTAAACAATCCATTCCATAAACTTCCGCATTTTCTTCAAGTTTTGTGTGGCGTAAATTTTCTTTTATAGTTTGAGTGCATTCTCTGGCAAGATCAACAAATACAGCGGAAGCTGCTCCTCGACTGAGGGCTTCAATGCCAAGATTTCCTGCGCCTGCAAAAAGGTCTAAGAATCTTCCGCCTGGTGTTTCGTGAGCTATAATATTGAAAGTCGCTTCCTTCACTCTATCCATAACAGGTCTGGTATAACCGCCTTTAGGCATTTTTAATTTCATGCCTTTGGCTTTGCCCGTAATAACTCGCATTATAAGTCAACCTCCTTCCATAAAGGTCTTATATTTGCCGCCAAAAGAAGCTTTCATGCGTTGAAAGAACCAATCCGAGATCTCTTCAGTTTCTGCTCTGAGAATTTCATAAGCTCGATTACGTGCTAATTCTATCATTTTCAGAGGAATTTTATGTGAAAAGCAAGGGTGAGATAATCCGCTTTGCCTCGTACCTACAATATCGCCAGCGCCTCGCAACTTCAGGTCTTCCATTGCTAACTCGAATCCGTCCGAAGTGCTTTCCAGTATATTGAGTCTCTCGCTATCCTTGTCGGAAATAAACACACAGAAAGATTCAAGACCGGCTCTGCCGACCCTTCCTCTTAATTGATGCAATTGCGAAAGCCCAAAGGAGTCAGCGTTTAAAACTATCATAAGAGTTGCATTAGGGTTATCTATGCCGACTTCTATCACTGTAGTGGCGATAATTATATCTATTTCTTTAGTTGTAAAAGCTTGCATTATTTGCTCTGTTTCTTCAGAATCTTGACGGCTTGTTAAAACAGCAGTGTTGGCCTCCGGAAGCAAATCATCAAAAATCATTTCAGCTTCTTCTACTGAGATACGATGACTTTTGTCTGAAAACTCTATTAAAGGGCAAACAACATATATTTGTTGATTTCTTTCCAAAATTGTTCTGATCAATGGCAAGGCATGACGAATATTCGGTTTTATAGTTGTTTTTATAGGAATTCTGCCAGGAGGCATTTCATCTATTACAGAAACATCCATGTCGCCAAAAATAGTTAAAGAAAGCGTACGTGGAATGGGCGTTGCTGACATGAGTAATTGATGAGGGTTGTCGCCTTTGTTGAAAAGCATGCGCCTATGGTTTACTCCGAATCTTTGCTGCTCATCAATGATACAATAAACTAATTTTTTGAAAGTCACTGCTTCTTGAAAGAGAGCATGAGTTCCAAAAACAAACTTTGCTGAACCATTGGCTATTCTTTCAAGAGCTTCAGAGCGTTCTGCTGTTTTTTGTGAACCTGTTAATATAGCCGCTTCAGAAATAAACTGAGGAAAAAACTTTTCAAAGCTTTTGAGGTGTTGTAATGCCAAAAGCTCTGTAGGAGCCATAAATACGCACTGACTTCCCAGATGTATTTGCTTTGAGGTTTCCAGCATTGAGAGAAAAGCCACTAAAGTTTTCCCCGAGGAAACATCCCCTTGTAAAAGTCTGTTCATAGGAGGCTTGGAGGAATCTTGGCTTATGTTATAAACTATTTCGCTAAAAACTCTCTGTTGGGCATTCGTCAGCTTGAAGGGCAGGGGATAGTCAGGCTGAATTATAGGCGATGATATAGAAACTGGGAAAGAAAGTTCGCCTGTCAGAGCTTCTCTTCTTTTCAAGACGCCTATCTGAAATAGAAGCTGATCAAAAAAAGCTAATGTCTTCTTCGCTTTTT
>JGI24709J26583_10000641_pt1 | contig 30058 bp, 23 predicted proteins | sample BioPla2DNA1_FD_26583 | JGI IMG/M metagenome (IMG submission 26583) | reverse complement strand
TAATGTATAATTTACCACGTTAATGGCAATATTATTAATATAGAAATATCAACGTTGAATTTCTAAAGCAAAATTAATTTACACACTATTTCTGATATTCCTCAAAACGGCTCTGAACTGTAATAATCAGGTTTTACTGAATATTTTCGCCTCATTTAAATACTCTGTTGTTTTGTTCCGGAAACCTGTATTCAATAAAGGGCCTTAAAAGCTTAATAATACTGTTTACAAAAGAATTGCTTATGATTGCTGCCATGTACCGCTTTTCAAAGGTGCAGCCAATTCGCAATTTTGATATTTCACCGGTTTGTCCAAAATTGATTTTTTTACATTTTTGTTCAATTCCAAGCCTGACGATATGCAAAAGCATGTTATAATACAAATCCAATTCCTTCAGCACCGTATAATCCATTCCCCCCAAAAGGAAATGCAGTGTGTTGTCAACCCTTTTGGTGGATATAAATGCAACGGGCTTTTCATCCTGATAAAAAACATGTATATTGCTGTCGATGGTTTGAAAAAACCCTTTTTCCAGAGTTTCTAAAGGATATTTGGAATTTCCCAATACATTCAAATAAAGCCCATGCAGTTCATCATCAAAATCTTTGCTATTAATTTTTCTTATAATCAGGGACTTGCCTTTCTTTTGAGCAATTCTGATCCTCCTGCGGTAATTGCTCCGCAATTTCAAAACATAATCTTCAAAGCTTTTAAATTTATTTTCAAAAACACATGTCCAAAGAGTGTTGCCCTTTGGATGCCTTTTATCGATAGAATCAATGCTTTTTAAGTTCAGCAATATAAAAAACCCTTTGCGTTTTCTGTAATCATCCATCAATGCATTTAAATCTCCGGAAAAACCCGGCTCGTCAATGGAAAAGGGCATGGCTATAAAGGTTACCGGGATGTTAAAATTCAGCTTTCCAAAGGTAAACAGATTGATGTTTTTTGTGTATTCACAACACACATATTTTTTATGAACAACAAACCTAAAGGGAATATCTCTGTATTTTGAAGCTTTCAAAACATTTTCCCTGAGCCAGCTGTGCTTTTCAATCCTTTGCTCCCAGCTTTCAGGGCATTCTTCAAATATCTCCCCTTCAAATATTTCTTTCATAATAAACATACTCCTTGTATAAATCCTTAGTATACCTCCTAGTAAGAAGGACGGACTTTCTGTTTTCCGACAAGATCCAGCTGCTTATTACCTTTTGGGAATCGGGATATTTTTTGGCAGCAAGTTCTATAGCATTTTTAAACAGCAATAGTATAAGTCCTTTATTTTGGTATTCGGGCAAGACACCAATCTCAACCATTTTCATTTTATGAGGTATCCGGCCCAATATCCTGTACTTTATAAACTCTTTTACCCCAAAGCTTTTTTGAATATCTGTAAGCTCATTTAAATCGGGATACCAAAAAGTTAATCCCACATATCTGCCTTCCTTTTTTATAAAAATCAGATTTTCATTTTTGAGTATAGGCCGCATGGAGGAAAACAACTCATAGTCCTCTTCATAGCTTCGGTAATAAACATCCCTGTGATTTACAAAGATTTCATTGCTCAGATCGGTATATATTTTCATTGTTTTTTTAAATCCCTTTAAAGAAAAATCCCCATACTCAACATCAAACTCACTAAAAATGTNAATAAATTTTTTGTAGTCCTGATCGACAGCAGCCTTTACTTTGGCAAAATCTCCAATAAAACTGACCAAATCTATTTTATTAAAATCCTTGAAATAACCGGTATAATAGCCGGGATTATAACACTCACCAAAGGTTGGAGGTGCTACATTGGAGATTGAAAAACCAACAGAGTTATTGGGATGGCCTTCAATTCCGGCAATAATTTTTGTGCAGCCGTTCCTCTTCCCGAATTCCATGGCATAATCGATTAACATCTTTACCCCTTCGGGTTTTTGGGGAAGAGCTTCAAAAAAAGACATGAAAACAACTTCTTTATACTCACTGTGAATTATTAAAACACACTGGCATATGGTTTTGCCGTTATCGAAAACTCCTACCGTCTTTTGAATTGTTCTTTTGTAAAAGGCAGAATTATTTCCGCACACTATTGGAAGAAGGTTTGATTTGTTGTCTATAAAATTACGGTCATTTGCATAAACCTCTCTATAAAACTTTTTGAACTCTTTTAATGATTCGATAACCCTAATCTCCATGACTGCTCCTATATTATATTTGGAATAATGCCTTTATTAATCTGGTAGCGGTAATAAAAGTTTACGTACATGTAAAAGGCATATTTAAGAGGATTTTTAAAAAAGTCCTTTCTGAAAACTGTCCTTTTGAGTATGGCTGACCTTGAAAAAACTTTTTTATATAAATCCCAGTAAGCATCGGTTAATTCCACAGGTGTCATATTCAAGGGTTTATGAACTGCAGTTGTACCGTTATAGCTGTATATTTCGTTGTTTACAATTCTGTTTTGACTTTTCATCTCCTCGAAAAAGAGAGTTCCGGGAATCGGTGTTAAAATATAAAATCTTGGGACAACTATCTTGCTTTCGATAATAAAATCCGCTGTTTTTGAAATACTTTCAAGGGTATCCCCGTCCGCACCTACAACCATTTCTGTTGAAACGTCAATACCTGCCTTTGTAATTTTTTGTATCTGCTCCTTGTACCGTTTTACATTTGCCCATGACTTGTTCATTGAATCAAGGCTTTCCTGAGAAATGCTTTCAATACCGAAGGAAAGGGCCTCACACCCGCTTTCATAGGCAGTTTTCAAAACCTTGCTGTTGTCCGCAATGGAAATAGAGCATTGGGACATCCATTTCATTTTAAGCTTCTTTATTTCACCCAAAAGCTCCATCAGGTACGGAATATCCGAAAAAATATTGTCATCCAAAAGCAAAAACCTATTGTATCCCAGCTCTTTTATCCTCTTTATATCACGAATAACTTCATTTATATCCCGTTTTAGATATTTGTTTTTATAAAGACAGTATACCGAGCAAAAGCTGCAGGAGTTAGGGCATCCTCTTCCGGCTTGAACCGGGAGGAAATTGCCGATTTTCTTTTTGGTTAGAAGCTCATATTTGGGAAGGGGGTAGGTTAATTTCTCCAGAGGCATATTGTAGAATTCCTTCAAGCAGCCCATTTTGTAATCCTTGACCATTTGAGGGAAGCTCAGTTCCGCATCGCCTATTATAACACTGTCGCAGTACTTTTTTGCTTCCTCGGGCATAAGGCTGACCATATATCCGCCCATAACAACCGTCTTGCCCCTTTTTTTAAATTCCTTGGCAATATCGATGCTTCGGATAATAGCATGACCCATACCGGAAATGGCAACAATATCACAGTCGCTTTCAAAGTTTACATCTTCAATGGTTTCAAGACAAACTTCAAAATCACAATCGGGAACCAAAGACGCAAGAATTGCCGGGGCTAATCCCACAAAATACAGCCTGCCTTTTTTAATAAGTTTATTGTCCCCATAGTACGGAGTAGACTGAATAAAATATATTTTCATCTAATCCCCCTCACTTTAAAATAAAACAAAAACTAAATTTTTATTTCAATTTAACCCTTTATTATTTTCTTTGTATACTGCCAGGTTATTTTCAAGGCTCCTAAAGATAGCTTTATCACGGTGCCCAATCCGTATTTTTTTATCATATAAATTACATTTTGCGGGGACACCGTTACTTTGTAATAGGTGCTTATAATCCGGTAATAATATTCCCGGGCACTTATTTTCTCAGGCTTTACCACCAGGTGTGCCATATCCCACTTTTCATGTTCCTTATATGGAATTATCAATTTATCCTTATACATATCAAAATATTGGGTGTGAGGCATAGGGGTAAAAGGCTGAAGATTAACGAAAACTATCTTGTTTGCTTTTATAAATTTATACAGCCGTTTAAAGTCATGCTTATCCCAATCTATGCCTAATATTACCGTCGCATAACACTCTATATCGTGTTTTTTTAGAACGCTTACTGCTTTGACATTATCATCGATTTTTGTTTTCTTATTGTAAGAATCAAGTTCTTCCTGGCTGGATGCCTCAACTCCCACAATTACAGCGGATAATCCTACTTCTTTGAGCTTTATGATAATATCTTCATTTCTTGATATAAAATCTGCCCTGCCGTAAACCAAATAATTTTTATGAATATTATTTTCTTTTAGCTTTTGATAAAATTCCAAAAGCCTTTGCCGATTGAACAAAAAATCATCGTCAACGATATAAACTTCTTTTTGAGGGATGGTTTTTAGCTCGGCTATCACATCGTCTATTTCCCTTGCCGAATAGGGCGATATCTCTTTACAAAAACAGAAATTGCAGCTGTAAGGGCATCCGAAGGATGTTTTAATAAGTGCACATTTATTTTGAAAAAGATAATAATACTTATCTTGGTACCTTTCGGTTATCTTTCGGTCCGGGAAGGTTTTTTCCCTAATTTTGCAGTCTAAAAAATCATATAAATCATCTTCGGTCCTGCAAACAATATCAATGTTATCATCTATAAAATCCTCCGGACATACTTTGGCATGAACCCCGCCAACCAAAACCTTTATATCCTTCGAATATGATTTGATAACCTTTGCATATTTTTTTATAATTCCCACATGGCTGATATATCCGGTAATCCCTACTACATCGGGATTGAATTTTTTAATGAAATGTCCGAGAGGCTTTTTTTCAATTATCATGTCTAAAATATCAACTACATGTCCATTCTGCTTTAACACAGAAGCAAGATACATAAGCTCTAACGGCTCACAAATCATTACACTTTGAAGCCCTATGGTTTCCCCGTGGGGTTTTGGTCTTATAAGCAGAACATTCATACCTTTTTCCTTATCAATAAAATTGGATACTTTTCTACTAGTTTACTCCATAATAGAATAAAATTCAACAAAAAAACCTGCCACTAAGGTACATGAAGCCATATAAAAAAATATTCCAGAAACTTAAGTTACGCAAGTCGAGAGCCTGTAAATACTCCTCAGGGTCGAGCAAAACTCGCTTCGCTCAGACAATGCTCTCCCTTTCCTTGTCGTATTAACAGGCTCTATAACTTGCTTCACAATGTTTCTTCCGTATTTTTTCATGGCCTCATGCATCCATTCAAACGAGAAATTGAAAAAATAATATGGAAACTATGGATACATATAAATAAGATGTGCCACTTTCCATCATACGACATTTTGTGATACAATTAGGTTCTGATTGGAGAATTCAAAATGAGCCATAAGAACTTCATTAATTATACAGGGGGTAAGTGATGGAGGCTTCAAAAAAGATTAAGGTCTTACTTGTTCGTCCAAAATTTTCATCCATTGTTGCCAATCTAGAACCGCTTGGGCTTGAATATGTTGCAGGACTTTGCAGGGATCTGGATATCGAATGCGAAATATTCGACGAATTTCAATACTCCAGGTATTTCAGATTCGGCAGATTAACTCGAAAAATTGAGAAGGGTGGATTTAATTTCGTCGGCTTTCACTCCAATGCCAATACTTCCGATTATATCAGAAATACATCGGACAAGCTCAAGAAAAAGTTTCCCGATCTTTACATCATGGTCGGCGGCCCTGAAGCCGAACTCAATTATAAAGATTTTTTCACCGGCAGCATTGATTTTGCATATCACGACAATGGCCTTAACTCATTGAAGAATATTCTTTTAGAAGGCTTTTCCCCGGAAGTTTTAAATAAGCAAAACGGAGTTTGTTTTAAAATAAATAATAAATGGGTTGTAAAGGAAAAGGGCGAACCTGTAAACAACTTTATCACACGCCCCGAAAGAACTGCGTTTTATAAAGGTTTAAAGAAAAATTTTATTTTCCTCAAAGGTACCTTTGCTATTACCAAAGCATCCTTTTCTTGTCCTTTTGACTGTACTTTTTGTTATTGTACAAAAATGAACAGCGGTGTATATACCGAACGCCCCATAATGGAGGTTGTTGAGGAGATAGAAGCCCTTGACCATCCCAGAATATGGTTTGTGGACGATACCTTTTTGGTGGATAAAGAACGGGTTAGAAAATTTTGCGAAATAATCATAGAAAGAAAAATCAAAAAGCATTTTATGGCGTACTCGAGAGCCGACTTTTTAGCAGAAAACCCGGACATACTCCCGCTTTTGTATAAAGCAGGTTTTAAGGATATTTTAGTGGGGCTTGAAGCGGTAAGTGATGATTTTTTGGACGATTATAACAAACAAACCTCAAAAGACGTGAATGCCCAGGCTGTTAAAAATCTAGCCGACAACAATATTGTATGTAACGGCCTGTTTGTTGTAAGTCACAAATCAACACGTCAGGATTTCAAAGAGCTGTATCAGTTTATAAAGAAAAACAATCTTCTATGGGTGGTTTTCGGAATCTTCACGCCATATAAAGGTACCGATGCATATGATGAATACAAGGACCATCTGGTAAAATTCAAATCTAGGCGGCTTGACGGTATTCATATTACAATAAAGCCTGAGAAAATGTCCTCCTTTATGTTTATGGTGAGGGTGTATATGTTGTATGTTTTGACATATCCGAAAATTTTTTGCCGTACTATATTTAAAACAGCATATGACACCAAAAGAACCGGTTGGATCTAAGATATGGAGGTATGCATAAATGGCAAAGCAAAAGTATCTTTTAGTAAGGGTTCGTTATGATAAAAGGGTGGCCAGTATTGAGCCTTTAGGGCTTGAGTATTTGGCGGGGGTGATGAAAGAAAAGGGCAGGGAATATGTCTTCCATGATGAAATTCTCTACAGTCCCTTTTTCCGTTTCCGCCGCATAGTCAAAAAAATCGAGCAAAACAACATAACGGCTGTTTGTTTTTCCGTTATGTCCAACAATGCCGATTATATATTGAAAATGATTAATAAACTCAAAGAGTTGAAGCCGGATTTAAAAATTTTAGTTGGAGGACCGGAAGTAAATATCAATTATAAAGATTTCTTTTTGGACAATATTGATTTTGTGTACTACGATTACGGCTTGGATTCCTTTAGAATAGCCGTTGAAAACGACCTTAATATAGACGCGTTGGAGCCGGCCAATGGAATTGCCTATGTGAAGGACGGGAAATGGGTTCATAATCCTTGCGGAGAGCCTATTACCGATTACGATGTCAAACCCGACAGAAGCCTGTTTTATGAAAACCGAAAAAAATACCGTGTTATTGCAAAAGGTTCTTTCTCTTTAATGAAATCATCCTTTTCCTGCCCTCAAGAGTGTAATTTTTGTATTTCCAGGCAGTTTAACGGCTGCTTCTATGCCGAAAGGGATACAGAAGACGTTGTAAAGGAAATAATGGAAATAGACAACAACCGCATATGGCTGTGTGACGATGATTTCCTCGTCAACAGGGAGAGGGTAATTGAAATATGCAATAAGCTCATAGAAAGAAACTGCTACAAGACATATATGATATTTGCAAGATCGGACAGTATTGTTAAATGTGAAGACATCATGCCCTTGCTGTACAAAGCAGGCTTTAGGGATATGCTTGTGGGCTTGGAGGCTGTAGAGGATAAAATACTCGATTCCTATAATAAAAACTCCAGCGTTGAAATAAACGAAAAAGCGGTAAAAATCCTAAGGGATAACAAAATGGTATGCAACGGTCTGTTTGTAATCAACTATGACTTTAAACATAAAAACTTTATAGACATTCACCGCTTTATCGGAAAACAAAAACTGGTCTGGGTTTTGTTCAGTATTCTGATACCTTTTAAAGGAACCCGCATCCATGAAGAAAACAAGCACAAGCTATACAAATACAGATATGGAAGAACCGACGGCACTAAACTGTTGATGAGGCCGCAGAACATATCCGCCGTTTTGTTTAAAGTTCATTTTGCCTTGCTGTATTATATTAATTTTCCAAGAATATACCTGGCTTATTTTTCACAGGCTTATGACAAAAAGTATTTGAATAAAGGTCCAAATCAATAGGAGGGCTTGATAAATGAGGGTACTGCTTATTAAACCTGAAACCGTTGGAATTTTTGCGTATACCAATCTTGTGGACCATGAGCCCCTTGAATTGGAATATCTCTATACGGTACTGAAAAATCGCGGACACGAGGCATATATTTATGACAGGAGGCATGAACTGACTCCTCTTAAAAGCAAGCTTAAGCATTTTGCCCCTGATATTGTATGTATAACCGGCTATATAACTCAAGAAAAGCTGATGATAAAATTGACGCACCGGATAAAACGTTTTGATCCCAAAATTATCGTAACAATTGGAGGGAGCCACGCGGAACTGAATTACGCAAATTTCTTTGATTCGCCTGCGGATTACATATACCATCTGAGCGGATTGGACTCTTTTTTAAAACTCATGGACCTTATTGACAACACCGGCACAGCCTCTCCGGACGATATTCCCGGGATATGTTATAAAGAAGGGGAAGGGTGGAAGGTGAATAAGAAGGTTGTTGAAACCCCCGGGGATTTACCGCCGATAGACAGGACATATTTTTACAAAAATAAAAACCGTTACCGGTACTTGACTTTTCATCCCCTCGCCCTGGTCAAGAATTCATACAGCTGTAATAACTCCTGCACCTTCTGTTATTGCACCAATAGAAACAGTGGAAAATACGCTTGCCGTAAGGTAGAGGACCTGGTAAATGAGATTATGGTAACCGATGCACCCAATATCCATATTACCGATGATAATTTTTTAATTGACAGGGAGTATCTGAAGCAATTTGTAGAGCTGATACGCAAGAAAAAAATAAATAAGAGGTATTTGGTTTACGGAAGAGCGGATTTTATAGCAGAAAACAAGGACATTATGCGGGAACTGAAAGACATCGGGCTTTCACTGGTTATGGTGGGACTTGAGGCATGTTCGGATAAGGAATTGGACTCTTACAACAAGAAGGCAACATTGGAACACAATGAAGAATGCATTAAAATTCTAGAAGAACTCAATATTATTTGTGCCGGCTTATTTATAGTTCACCAGGATATGACTGTTAAAGATTTCAAAGAACTATACAAGTGGATAGCCCAACGTGCTATAATTCCAACCATCTCAATTTTTACTCCGATGCAAGGATCTGCGGATTTTGCAAAGTATAAAAACAATCTTTTAAGCACTGATTCAAGAAAACAGGACTTGTTTCATTGCATTTTAAAGCCAAAGCACATGAGTGTTCTGCGTTTTACCTATGAATATTACAAACTTTCTATAAAATTAGCCTGGCACAAAAGAAAAACTCCCCTTTACTCTTGCATAAACACAGGTTCATTTTTCTTTATAATTAAAGTTTTTTTGGTAAAATTGAGGCGGGTTTTTATTATATAAAAAATCAACATAAATTTTGAGAGTGTATTGACATAGTTTTTCATAAACTGTATAATTATTGTAAGGGGTANTCTAATTGTATCAGCAGCTATTGTGTGTTTATATGAATGGGGCAGTACTATGTATTAATAAGGCTGTTTTAGCGACTGTTATAATTTATTCCTGAATTTGCTCAAATCTTTTTTTGCACAGTTATTATTACTTAAATTTAATTCTATGTGGTTTTAGGACAGATACGAAGGGAGGAAGAGAAGCTGTTAACTTAGTAGTCCAAAGTTCTAAAATAATGATAAGTTTTAATTTTTTATTTACCTTCTATTATATGGAATTATATGTGGGAGACAAATTTTAAGTTTATATGGATTTGTACTTTAACTGGCTTGTGTATTATTTTGAAATAAAAAGTTTGGTAAAGGTTTAGGGGAGAATATATATTTTTAGAAAGTATATTAAGTGACTGGGAGAGTTCTTGGAGGTTTTTAGGGGAGACAAGGCGATATTTGATTTAAATAATTATGGAACTTTGGGCTACTAAGTTAATAGCTTCTATAAATTTATAAATATCATATCCACATACCGGTTCTTTTTATTTTCAAAACTCAAGTGCATATTTTAAAAAATTCTATACAGAATCCTTAGTTGGAGATAATATTCATGCGTTAGCNCCGGCTTTTAAAAACGGGAGTATTGACATATGAATTTGCTTAGTATATAATTCATATTCGTGAAGTTTATAGCATTAATATAGCGGTGTAGCTCAGTTTGGTGAGTGCCTGGCTCATTCCCAGGAGGTATTGGTTCAACTCCAGTCACCGCTACCAAATATTTATTTACAAATACAATGCCGGTTTATGATTTTAGGTGCTGTATTAATGACAGATTTGATCTGCGATATTAATCGCACTTTTTTAGTATATATATAAATTTATCCAAATTGAAGCCAGGTACAAGTTCATGTATCGGTCTTTATATGCAATAAGAAAATAATCAGGATGGTATATAATGAGTAATTCTAATGAATATGATATTAAGATAAATAAAAATAGAAGTATAAATATATGGTTTTTGGAATGCGATAGTGTAGATGCTTTAGCGAAAGCATATTATATTTCTTGTTGTTTAAACAAAAATATTAATGATTCAATCTATATTCCTGCTCTGTCCAATGCAACATCTGAAAATATTAAGGAAACATTAAAATTCCTCGGAAAGGGCTTTCAGACAACTACTTTAGAGGAATCAGTTAAAGTGGGAGAAAGATTAAATTGCAAATTAGAAAATAATTTATTAGATATTTCATTGAAAGAAAATGAAATTGTTGATTACTTGATTAAGGCTTATCAGTCTTGTTATCCCGATCAGCTTATATATATGGATGGTTGGGCCGATGATTCCATAAGAGATAAATTAGATGGAAAGCCTGTAATATTATCCATTACAAGACATGGATTGGAACAAGCATTGAAGTTTGGGATGCTCACGGGAAGACCTGTGATATTTGTAGAGGATTATAGCTTCGATAAAAACATTTTTAGATTACTGCAGGCGGCAAAATCGATAACGGTATGTGTTTCAGACGAATTAACGGTTGAGAATATTGAGGAGATTTTTGATAAAAAAAATAAGGTTAATAACTCTGTGTCGATTGGCTTTTTATATCCATATGGCAATATTAATAGAGAATATGTGATAGTTAAGTCATTCGTTTTTTCAAAATGTGAGATGCCGTCGGATTTGCCATTTAACTTTTTTTACCCATTAGAAAAGGCAAATTATTATATTGATACCGGCAGGTCAAGATTTATTATCGGTAAAGGAAACGGTTCCCAATCCGCTGAAGCATTGTGCAAACCAGCAGAATTTCTTTTTGCCACACCGCATTCAAATGGAATTGATATGTCTTTAGGTACTGGAATTTTGTGCTCAAAAAAAGGTGTAACAGAAGAATCTCTTTCAGGGATAAGAAAAGCAATGCCTTGTTTTTTTGAAGACATATGCAGCCGTAAGAGATCTGGCAATGAATTGGTTGGAGTATCTGAAATTAAAAGCATTATTGTATTTTTATATACTTGTTGGGGTGTTGTTTTAAAAGGCGGCATGTATGATGAAAAGATATCACTTGCTTATCAATTTGCACAGTCACCATATACCTCTGTACTGATTACAACTTATTCCATGTCGTTGTTGGATAGGAACTCAGGAACATTTATTGCATCATTGTATTGTAGTGGTAAAGAAATTGGAGAAGCAATAGCAGATTTTAATAAATTACACTATAGAAAGTATAAAGATACAGTAAATGTTATTGTGTTGTTTGGAGATCCTGAATTTAAGAACAATAATAGTATACCGTTGGATTTAAATCTGGTATCCGATAGAAATGAGTTACTCAAAGAGTTCTTTCAAAAGTCGGGTATTAATTCCGAATTAATAAGCAATTGTGAGGATAGTGTTCGAGACCTGTCAGTTATTGATATCAACGAAAAGTTTTTTAGTAATATGAATTATATTAATTGTGTTATTAATGGCTCAAAGTATTTAAAAATAAAGAGGATAGAAGATTCGCTGAAAGAATTTTCAGCAAAGTATGATGATTTGTGGATGTTCGCTTTGCTTTATAGAAATAGACTTTTTCAGAAAGATGAATTCGCTTTTGAACACTGTGAAATGAATAAACGATATTTATATTTCCTCAGGGAATATCAAGAAGGTTGGTTTAAGTTCTATAAGTCTATGGTAAATTCCCTCGGAGGATATATCAGGTTTCAAGTTGACCGATATTTTTCATTGTCAAAAGAAGATGTATTTGATAAAAAATTCAAGTGTCCTTATTGTAATGCAACTGTAAGAATGGAAATAAAAGAGTTAAACCCTTTGGGAATAAGGAGAAGATTGATTGAATGCTTAAATTGTGCTACTATATTTGATGGGCTGGAAGAATTTNTTAATGGCAAAATAGAATGTAATGAATATTGGGAAACAGGTAAGCGACAAGATATTCAAATATCTATTCAAACTGGGATGGAAGGGTGTGTAAACTATTACATTGGCGTGATACTTGAACCATTTGACAAAAATACTCCCCCAAATATGCCTTGGGCAAATATAAGCGGAGAAACCTTTTTAAAGGATGGATTCTTTACAGCAAAGATTAGTAATATTGAAAACAACAAAAGACTTACCCCAGGCTGTTATCATTTAAATGTAATAAATATATTTAATGAATCTGTTTTGTTTTTAAGAAGAGCGATATATTTGATTTAGTAGAATTTTATTGAAAGGAAGAAAATATAGTGAAGGTCAGTTTGGAAGAAATAAAATTCTATAGGGGTTTATTTGAAGATAAAATATGTAAAGCAAATTCATTTGAAATTTTTTCTGAAAATAAAAACTTAGTATTCAAAGTTAAAACAGAAAAGGACAAGACTTTCTTGATGAAAATACATAAAAATGAGGATTGTGCCAGCATAAAGAATGTCGAAAACATCATGTATGATTATCTTGGCAACTCATCTTTTGTCCGCAAATGTGCTGCGAAGTCATCTGGAACGGATGCTGATAAAGTAGATTACCTGATATTAGAATATGTAGAAGGTTCGACTCTGCTTGAAAAATTACAAAGACACGAAATTGAGGATTTGCCATCGGTAATAAAACAGATCGCTCAATATGTGAAATTCTGCAAAAACATAAAAGTATCCGGGTTTGGCAATGTTAACTCAAATTTAGAGGGTGAGGCCGACACGTGGTATTTATTTTTAGAATCATACTTGGAAAATGCACTTGGTAAAATTAAGATTCTTAATGATTGTCCTGATAAGGAAAAACTTTTGAATATACACCGAATTCTGCATCAATTTTTTGAGTCCAATAAAGAATACTTTGAAAGTGTACTTCCATGCCTGGTGCCAATTGATTTAAATCTATCTAATTTTTTAGTCACGAAAGACAATAAACTTATAGTTCTAGACCTTGATGCTTTTTGGTCAGGGGATTATCTGCTTGCTATTGGTGAATTTACAGGCCATTCCTATGCTACGAAGCACTTAAATTATTTTATATCAGAATTTCAATTATCTGACTTTGAACTGAAAATTGTACATTTTTACGCACTATTAAGTAATTTCGATGTTCTTTTATATATAGCACAATTTGAATTAGACAATCTTCATCAACAAAAACCATGGGGAAATTCAGTGAATTTTTTTAAACTTGCCAGATCCCACGAATTTATGCTTAAAAATGAGATAAACGGATACCCTTGCAATTTAATTGCTAAATCTTATTTTTGGGATGGTGACTGGGGTGTCAAGATATCAAGCGACCATGAGAGAACCGTAAGCTTTGAAGATACTTTGGCTAAAATAGAATCAATCAAACATTTTGCAGGTATAACCAGAGTTTCGGAAATAACAGGCCTTGATTCTACGGGCATCATAGCATATCAATGTATAAGACCTGATGCGGAAGAGAATGATGGAACTTTTACGGTTTTCTCGGGCAGAGGCTTATCTAAAGACCAATGCAGAGTTTCTGCAATAGTTGAAGGTATCGAACGTTTTTGTGCTGAAAAGAGAAACTATGATAAGGAAAAATTAATAATTGATTCTTATGCTAACTTAATTAAGAAGTTCAATGTAATCATTCCTGATGAATTTAATGCTCCTAAGGACATTAATTTTTCAGAGGATGAAGTGCTTGAGTGGGTGCCTGCTAAAAATATACTTACAGGAAAGATATATTATGTAACTGCTAACACTGTGTTTTATCCATATAGCCCTGATGTTGGAAGGATGCTGTTTAGATACTTTACTACTGGACTTGCAGCAGGCAATACATATCTTGAAGCTTTGTCGCATAGTATTGCTGAAGTCATTGAGAGAGATGCGGCGGCACTGAATCTTATATTAAGGAATTGCCCAAGTGTTGATATAAATACAATTAATAGTGAAAAAGCAAATGAGATAATTGAAAAGATCAGGGGAGCGAATTCAAACTTAAACATTATAATTAGATATATTTCAGCTCCTGATATTGACATACCTGTATTTTCAGTAATTATTGAGGATACTGACTTGCAGGATCCACTTTATGTTAGTGGGGGTTATGGGTGTCACCCGAATAAAGAATTGGCATTAATAAATGCACTGAATGAAGCAGCTTTGTCGCGAGTAAGTACAGTTAGTGGTGCAAGAGAAGACTTAAAGAAATTTCGGGAAAGTAAGCAGAGCATAACATACGATGAATATAAGAAGAAATATGCATATTGGTTTTCGCTTTCTAACAATATTGATTATAATAGTATTCCAACATATGAATTTCCGACAGTTTTAGAAGATATATGGCATATGTGTAATTGTGTAAAAAAAGCAGGTTTCACTAAAATACTAATGGCTGATCTATCGAAAGAAGATTTAAAACTACCGGTTATAAAGACATTGATCCCGGGCATAGAACGTTACTCTTTTAAGATGACTTGTATTGGTCAGCGTGCGAGGAAATATTATTATTCTTTATATAAAAAAGAATTGAAATAATATATTATTTTCTTATAATTACTAATAAAGAAGGGAGATGAAAATGTGGAAGATAAAAAAAAAGCGGAACAAACTAAGGAAACATTAAAAGAGAATATAAGCGAAAATCAAAAAAGCATTGATACTAACAAACCGGATAACGGTACAGAGAAAGAAGATTTGTTTGAGTCACCGTTGGAAATCGGTCCGGAAACGGCACTTATGTGGTGATTTCGTTAAAATTATTATAAGGGAGTGTTTATATGAAAAAGATAGAAGAATATACGGCTCAGGATATACAAAAGATGGACTATAATCAATTGATAGGTCTTGTCCGGGAAACAAATAGGGCACCGGGAGGATTTAATAGCATAGCAAAGATTGCACAGTATGCTTTTTTAAAGCCTGAGAATAGAATATTGGAGATTGGGACAAGTACAGGTATTACGGCTGTGGAGATGGCAAAATTAGTGGGATGTAAAATAAATGCGATTGACATCAATCCGGTTAGTATTGAGGAAGCTAAGAGCAGAGCGAAGCTCCAAGGTGTAGACAGATTAATTGATTTTGAAGTTCAAGATGCAACAAATACAACTTTTGACGATAATACTTTTGATATGGTTTTCTGTGGTAATGTCACATCACTGATAAGCAGCAGAGAAAAAGCATTAAATGAGTATATCCGTGTCTTAAAGAACGGGGGTTATGTTGCTGCTATCCCGATGTATTACATAAAGCAGCCATCTGAGGAACTTTTGAACAAAGTAATTGATGCAATCCAAGTCAAGATCATTCCATGGGATAGAAGTTTTTGGTTTGACTTCTTTAGAAAAGACACATTGGATTTAATATGGTATGAAAATTATAAATTTGACTATATTGAAGATAAAGTTGTAGAGGACTTTTGTACTGAGATTTTAAAAAGAGAGCATTTGAAATCCTTGAAACCGGAAGCTTTTGAAGTATTGGATCAAAAGTATAGGGAATACATGATGCTGTTTAGGGATAATCTTAGCCATATGGGGTATACATTAATGCTTCTTAGAAAAGAGTTAACACCAGTTGATCCTGAACTTTTTACATCGAGTTTAATTATATAGTTTATAGTAATTCCGGCTGATTTGGGAGAAGGAATGATACTTCTGGTTTAAGAAAAAAGTCTCATTCCTTTTTTGACTTTAGTAGTTTGCGTTATAGGAGCTGATAGTAATGACAAAGCATTGTGTTATTAGCCATTCACAAGATCCTGACGGCATAATTGCACAGGCATTGATATTAATGTACATAAAAAGAACATATGACGGAATACAATCTATCGATAATTTTCTGCTGGATTATCCTGAGTTGCCGGAATTTTTTTCGAATAAGTCTTTTGAAAAATATAATTATATTTATATATTGGATTTACCGTTGAGTGAGAAGGCAATTTCAGACGAAAGATTAGAACAAATTTCAAAAAGTTCTTCTTTAATGTGTTACGACCACCATATTATTTCTGACAATAGAAAAGTATTACTTAATAGGATTTGCATGAAATTCGCAATAACAGAAGATAAGTGCACCTCCCGAATTATTACGGAGCTATTACAATTAAATAGTGAGTATGCACTTTTCTTATCTGATATTGCACAATCTTATGATTTTAATATAAGCGGTGCCNGTTTTACTATTGCCGAGAAATTAAGACGAATTATTAGTTGTTCGTCAAAAGAGGATTTAGGCGAGTTAATAGATGATATCACTAATAATAATTGGCTGGATAATAACATGAATTTAAGATTTAAATACAAGGTAAAGGAAGAAAGTGTATTGAAAGAGGAAATTAAAGCTTACAAAATTATTGATGAAACTGCTGAGACTTTTATCTTGGGAAGCAAAAAAATTGTTATTGCATTTTCGCCGAAAATACTATATATGAAACCGGGTATGCGTTATCTGGAAACCAGGTATAATGACCTGGATGGAGTTATTCTGCTGTGTGAAGGCAAGTCTAATGTATTACTGGGCGGTATAAACAATGTTAGCGAGAAAATAGTACCAATGCTTCCTTATTGTATTTATAAAGGCGGAGGGGGCAGAAATAACGCAGGAGGATTTACGATAGAGGAAATAATTTCCCAAAACAATTATAAAGATTTAAAAGAAGAAATAATAACTGATTTCCGACTTTTTTTCGACAAAATTAAATATTCCAACAAAATGAACTAGAAAAGCAGTAATAAGATAATAAGCATAAGAAAAAAATTGAGGAAAATATTGCATAGTTATTTTACCTTTGCTATACTAAATATCGTGTAAATATTTGAATGAAAATGCTGTTTATGTTGATAGCATGTGGTATAAATCTATGGCTTATACGGCTGATGACAAATTATTTAAATTAAGGTGAGGTCTAGGATGATAAAGAATTATAATGAAGTAGTATTTAATATAGAAAATGGCGGTAAACCTATTCATTGTGTTTATAGCTATATAGATAAGTCAAATCCCTTGATAGTGTTGCCTCCCCAGTTCGAAAAGACGATAAGAACCAATATGGTTCCAATGCTTTACCTTATAAACAACGGTTTTAATGTGTTAAGGTTTGATAACACATTTCATAACGGTAACAGCTTTGGAAAAATAGAACAGTACAATTTAAAAAGTGCATTAAACGATCTTATCACGGTAATGGATTATGTCGACGAAAGCGACGAGATAGAAAGCAAATCCGGAATAGGTCTTTTTGGTATCAGTATTTCCAGTCGGGTCATATACAGGTATTTATCAAGCATACCAAATAAAATTGACGTCTTATTGTCCCTTGTTGGTGTAGTGGATATGCAATATACTCTTAAAGCTATTTCCGGAATTGATGTTGTTGGGGAAGCTTTAAAAGATCCTGCTACAAGGTACGGTATACGGAAGCTGATAAAATACCCTGTAGACTGGGATAACTTCCTGAAAATACTAATAGATAATGAAATGCATACCATTGAGACAACTAAAGCCGATATTGATAAGATAAATACTCCTACATATTTAATTGTATCTGAAAAAGATAAATGGGTAAATATAGATGACTATCATAAAACTTTTTCAGATAATGAAAAGATATTAAAGAAAACTTATAAAATTTCTAATGCCGGTCATGAACTTTATAAGAACCCGCAAGCTGCAGAATATGCTTTTCATGCTATAGTGGGAGCTTTTAGCGAATTTTGGGGTAGAAATAACACGGAAGTAATTAAACCCAATATTGCTGAAATCATTGAGCATAATCGCAAGGAAAGGGCCAGGGAGTTTAAGTACGCTAAGCCCTAATAAGTAAAAATGTTTCGCTGGAAAAGGAGAATTATAATGGGAAAAATTATCGAACTGCCTATTATTATTGGAGGAGAGAAGATATTTCCTTCAAGTGACCGTGAATATTATACTATATATTACGATTCCGGTGTACAAGTAAAAATACCGAAGCTAATGAAAAAGGATATTGAAACAATAAGAAAATCAAATAAATATACCCTGCATGATTATCATAGCCAGGAGATAATAGCTTTTTTCTCAAAAGTCGGGAAATTCTGGATGTCGGAGAATTGTATGCATCCTCTATATAATCAGGCACTTGAGTATTTATGTTATATTAATGGTTATGATAGAAAAATGGCTATGAGGGAATTAAATATTATTTCCTCAACTTGTTCTCTGCAAACAGGAATACATGACTTAATTGATCTTGAACTCGGGGATAGGTTTTATCTTGAAGAATGGGTTCCGAGAGGGGATGCGTTAGTACATGTACAACCCTTAGGAAATGTGCTGAATATAATGGTTGGTAATGTTCCTGTGTCCGGTATAATGACTATACTGAGAGGTAGTATTACAAAAAATCAGACATTAGCTAAGCTGCCAAAGCGTGATCCGATTACAGTTTTATATTTTGTATTATCAATGATAGAAATCGATCCCAATCATCCAGTGTCGAAATCTATGAATGTGTTCTATTGGCCGGGTGGCGATGAGATTGAAGATGAGATGATTGATTTGGCAGATGTTATCTGTGTCTGGGGAGGAGAAAAGGCTGTTAGAAGCATACGTTCCAAAGTTAAAAAAAATATTAATATAATAGAGTTTGGACCAAAAATCAGTTATGCTGTCGTTGGAAAGGAATCCGCAACCAGCCAGAAAGTAGCAATTGATTTAGCCCACGATATTGCACTGTATAATCAAGAGGCATGTTTTTCGCCGCAGATTGCTTTTGTTGAAGGGGATTACAAAACTTTTATCCAATTGCTGGCAAAAGGACTGGAGTTGTATAAGACTCTTTTCCCAAAAGGGAAAGAGCTTCCGGATGTTCATGCCCATGTATCAAGAACACGACTTGAGGGGCTGTATAATCAGAGCGAAGTTATGTGTACAGAAGACACGGAATGGACAATAATTGTTATTAAAGATCCTTCTGAGATTAATGAGCACCCATTAAGCAGGGTTATATTTATTGTACCTGTTGAGAATATAAAGGAGTGTATTAAGTATATCGATGAATCAATTCAGACGATAGCTATTTCCCCTTGGGACAGAAATGTTGAAATTAGAGAATTGGCTACTCTTAAGGGAGCAGCAAAATTAACTGAAATAGGACTTATTGAAGCTATGCGAAATGGGTCTACCCATGATAATATTTACCCGATTCAACATTTAGTTAGATGGGTATCTGTAGAAAGGGGTTGTGATTATTGGGGGAAATATATTGAAGAGGGACCATTAGATACTACAAAATGGCTGATGATGAATGCCCAACAGCTGGAAAATATTGATTGTAAATCTTTGCTGAACAAGAAAAATCCAAATGTAAAGCATTACAAATAAGACATACTTTTTACATACTTAAAATTATTTGGAATTAAGTATAGGGGGTTAAGAAAATGAACTCATCGCGGACAATTAGTCCCAGGAAGTCGTGGAAAGATTTGGAAAACCACTACATACATTTGTTTGAAGACCCGTGGTACAAGATACTGGCCGAAGTTCAAAACTTAATAAGTATCTATACGATGGAGTTTTATAAGAATAAAAATATTAAAACATTATACTTGCCTGTTACAACAGGCTCAATTTCAAGTCCTATGGGATTAGGAAGCGACTCATCTCCAGTTAAAGTCGAATTGTGCGGAGTGGAAACTTACTTGGCAGATTCAATGCAATTTATGCTTGAATATGGATGTCGTATGTTTAAAGAAGGTTGCTATTACATAATGCCTTCATTTAGAGGGGAAGAAGCAGATGAAAGGCATTTATGTCAGTTTTATCACAGCGAGGCAGAGATACCGGGAACACTTGATGATGTGATGAAACTGGTTGAAGAGTATTTAATTTATTTATCGAGAAGGTTATTAGAGGAATTTTCAGAACAAATGTTTTTAGTAAACGGTGATAATTCACATATCGAAAGGTTTGCATCATCAAATAGACCTATTGAAAGAATTACAATGCAGGAAGCATTAAAATTGTTGGAGAGCGAATCGGATGAATGCTTCGACACACATTCGGCAGGATTCAAAGTAATAAACAGGCATGGAGAAAAGCGGTTAATGTCTATGTTTGATGGGGTTGTATGGCTGACACATTTTGACCATTTATCTGTGCCTTTTTATCAATGCTTTGATAAGTATGATCGTTCAAAGGCTTTAAATGCTGACTTGTTAATGGGAATCGGTGAAGTTGTTGGTTCCGGGGAAAGACATGAAACGGGCAAAGAGGTCATGGAAGCACTGGATTACCATGAAGTTAGCCGGGAAGAATATGAATGGTATTGCACAATGAAAGAAAAGTATCCCATGAAAACATCTGGATTTGGTCTTGGAATTGAAAGATTCATTTTATGGTTATTTAAACATGACGATATCAGAGATTGTCAGATATTGCCACGGTTTAATGGAGTGAATATAGTGCCATAAAAGGAACACAACGNTATACTTTACTTGTTTTTCCAAGCGTCAAATGCATTCTGACAGAGAAGGATTTATGTCAGTATGTATTTGACGCTTACTTAATGAATGCCCATCAATATTACGTTTGGAGCGAGCAAAAAAACTTGACAATACAATTTCTTACTGTGATAATAGTAGAGAGAATCTTTCTGGATAGAGATATTATTAGGTTTGTGAGGTAGCTGATATGAAAAAAAGCATAATAACAACTGCGGCATTTCCGTTTATTCCTGCAGAAATAAATATAGCCCATATGGCAAGTACCTATATTCCGGCAGATGTTTATAATAGATTTATGAACTTATTTGGAAACGATGCTTTCCTGGTTTGTGCGACAGATGTACATGGGGTATGGGTAAAACGAGAATTAAAAAAGAGCGATACTGATATTAAATCCCTTGTTGATTCCTTCCATAACAAATACCTTAAAATCTTTGAATCGCTAAATATTAAGTTTTCTAACTATGGAAGAACTGATTCAAAACTGTTATATGATTTAGTGAATGATTCGCTTGTAACATTAAAGGAAAATGGTTTTATTAATAAGAAAGTTAGCAAAATCTATTATTGTAATCAGTGTTTAGAATATTTGCCAAAAAGATTCCGTATTGAAAGTAGTGGAACGACACAAACAGGTAAATTGAAACTTGACGATTCTGATGATAAAAATATGGTTTGTGGTTTTTGTATGAGTCATGATGTTGAAGAAGTTGAAACAGAGCATTGGTTTATGGATATTCCTAAAGGTGTTGATTTGATAAAAAATGAAGTGGACAAACAAAAAGACAGTAGAGTGAAAAAGTATCTGCAGTCCGTTATTAATAATGGATTAAGCGAGTGGGATTTTACACGGGACGATTATTATGGTATCCGGCTGCCCTTTGGTACGAAGAATCAATATGTTTATCTTTGGTATGACTCGTTGGTAGGCTATTTATCTTTAGTACCTACTGGGCAAGCAATGGATAAAGTTGCTTATCGGCATTTTTTGGGCAAAAATATTATTTATTATCATGGGATAGTATGGCCTTTGATTTTAAAGAAAGGGTTTAATTTTGATTCAATTGATTTTCAAATATCTGCAAGGGGATTTTTGAATTTGTCTGCTACAGATAAAGAGTTGATAGATGTAGAAGAGGCTGTGTGTAATTATGAACCCGATTATTTGAGATTCTACGTAGCTCATCGTACACCGGATTCATTTAATGATTTTGTTTTTACAATTAATGAGCTGAAAGAAACAGTTAATAATATATTGTGCAGGCAAGTCGGAGGATTTTTTAACAGGTGTAGAAGTATCCTGAGAAACAACAATGTGTTATCTGTCCCGGAAAATGGAGTAAGGAATGAAATATTTGAAGAAACACTCAGCCGAATTAATACATATATTTCTGATATGGAAATTAATAAGGCATTGCTTGAGGTTATTGGTTATATAAAAAAATGCGGAAATGTGATCAATAAGCAGTGTATTTACAAAAATCCGTCTCAGGAGCAGCTTGAGTTGCTTTGCAAGATGATGGCCGGAGGGCTTTTATTGATTGCACCCTTCATACCAGGTATTGTGGAAAACTATAATATATTTGATGGTTTTAAGCTGGACAATATTAAAAATATTGAGTTTTTGCAAGGGAAGAAAATAACTTATACCGATAGCACATGGAGGCAAATTAATGATTAAGATAAGGAGAATAAAAAAGGGAGATACAATTTTTGTTCATGCTCCGGCAAACACTGGTGCAGATCTGCCGGAAAGATTGATTGAGATTGGTATATCACAAATTGAGGCAATAGGGTTTAAAGTCAGGCTTAGCAACAATATAAATAAAAGAGGCAAGTTTGGAGTAGCTACTATAAAAGAAAGATTAAGTGATTTAGAAGATGGATTGCACGATGCGGATGTTTCTCTTTTAATGCCCGTATTTGGAGGATATAATTCTAATCAACTGCTTGATTATATAGATTTTGATTTAATAAAAAAGGAAGAGAAAACTATTATTGGATACAGCGACATTACGGCTTTGCTGAATGGAATATATGCAAAAACAGGCATTAAGATGTTACATGGTATTTCCTTTGCATCTTTTTGCGATCCAAATATATTTTGCGAATCCATAAATAGTTTTTTACAAGTTATTAATGGAGAGAAGAATATTGAGCTGCATTGTCCAGACTGGTATGCAGACGATTTATGGTATTTAAAGGAAGACTTTGGACCCAGAGAAAAACGGAAGCATCCTGGATGGTGGATAATTAGAGAAGGGGAATCAACCGGAAGGCTGGCAGGAGGAAATCTTGACACTCTTTTAGCACTTTCAGGCACGCCGTTTTTTCCTGAAATGGATGAAAAAATTTTATTAGTAGAATCCGGGTTTGATGAAAATCCCAGAAAGTTTATCAGGCTATTTACCCAGTTAAGCCAATTGGGCGTTTTGAAAAGTATTAAAGGGGTGATTATTGGACAGTTTGCACACAATTCAATATTAGCGAATGAAGACACACTTAAAGACATCCTAAGTGATTTTCTTACAGGTACAAATTACCCTGTAATCGCAAATGTAAATTTATCACATACTGATCCAATATATACTATACCTATTGGTGGTTTAGTTAAAGTTAATGCTTCAGGGATTCCAAATATAATTATTCTTGATTCATTATATGAATAAGATTTATAATAGGTTATAATAATAAGCTTAAATAATGAGATTTTTATAAAAAGAGGAAAGGGGAGGCTAGGACGATGAATTCAATTTATATAACTACGCCAATTTATTATGCAAGCGGGAATCCACACCTTGGACATGCTTATACAACTATTTTGGCGGATTGTTTTAACCGTTTTTTTAAGTTAGTCAATTATGAAACAAGATTAACAACAGGTACCGACGAGCATGGTCTTAAAATTGAAAGAGCAGCGAAAAAAAATGAAAAGGAACCTAAAGAATTTGTAGATGAATTGGCACGGAAGTTTATCAATTCATGGAAAGAGCTTAATATAGAGTATGATGATTTTATTCGTACAACAGAAGAAAGGCATATGAATATCGCCCAAGACATGTGGCGTCGGATGGAGGCCAACGGCGATATTTATCTTGGGAAGTATGAGGGACTTTATTGTATTGATTGCGAACAATATTATCCGGAGAGTGAATTATTAGAAGGAATGTTATGTCCCATTCATAATAAAAAAGTGGAGACAATGAGTGAAGAAACCTATTTTTTCAGGTTGTCAAAATACCATGACAGGCTTTTAAAATACATAGAAGAAAATCCTGGTTTTATATACCCCGAGGTTCGCAGGAATGAAGTTTTAGGGTTTTTGCATCATAATAGACTTCAAGACTTGTCAATTTCAAGGACATCTTTTAGTTGGGGTATACCCGTACCCGGTAATGATAAACATGTTATGTATGTTTGGATTGACGCATTGACAAATTATATATCAAGTTTAGGTGGAATTGGCACGGAATTGTTTAACAAATATTGGTCCAATACCGTTCATCTAATTGGAAAGGATATTTTGAGGTTTCATGCCATCTATTGGCCTTGTATGCTTATGTCAGCTGGTGTTGCTTTGCCGAAGTCAATAATAGTGCATGGATGGTGGACCATATCGAATAAAAAGATTTCTAAATCTGACCCTGCAACAAAAATTGATCCTGTTATGCTTTCAAAGGATATTACAGTGGATGGTTTAAGATATTTCTTATTAAAAGAACTCACGCTGGGAAAAGACGGAGATTTAGATTATGAGAATCTTATATCAAGTATAAACATTGGTCTGGCAAATAATTTAGGAAATCTCGTTAACCGAACGATAATGATGGTACAAAAATACTTAAATGGCTGTGTACCTGCTTTAGATGAAGACTCGACTAACGAATTTGATATTGAGATAAAAGAGAATGCTTTCACTACAGCCGATGCGGTAAAAAAGTTTATGGAAGAATACAATCCTTCAGGTGCAGTGAATGCAATTATGAATTACTGTAATTTATTAAATTCATATTTGGATAAAACGTTGCCTTGGCAATTGGCCAAGCAACCGGATCAGGTAAGCAGGCTTGAACAAATTTTTTCCNATTTACTGGAGGCTTTGAGATGGGTGTCAAATATTGGATATCCGTTTTTCCCGGAGTTTGCACGGGGAATAAAGGAACAACTTGGGATAGATGAAGCCTTTAGTTGGCCTGTATCATTTTGTTTGTCGGAAAGAAAAGTGAGTAAAGGGGCTGTATTGTTTAAAAGAATAGGCAAGGATGAAGAAAAAATACTTATAGAAAAATGGACAAAGTGATTTTGAGGTGGCAGAATGTATGACAAAAGAGTTGCTCCAATAATCTTTATTGGACCATGTATGTCACACGATGAGGTAGAGAAGGTATTAGATATCGAAGCAGATATTCGAGCTCCAATTAGAAGAGGGGATTTAGATTCAATACCTGAAAGTACTCAAGTTATAGGTATTGTTGATGGGGTTTTCTTTTCCAACTTATCGGTTAGTCCGCGGGAAATACTAAGTATTCTGAAAAAAGGGATTCATGTTGTGGGCAGTTCAAGCATGGGAGCTTTAAGGGCAGCAGAACTTGACGTTTATGGTATGAAAGGAATTGGAGCAATATATGATATGTATAAACGCGGTATCATTGAGTCAGATGCAGAAGTTGCTCTGACATTTCACCCTAAGGATTATAGGACTTTGAGCGAGCCTTTGGTAAATATTCGTTATTTTGCAGCGAAGGCACATGAAACGGGTTTAATATCTTTAGATGAAGTGAATAAGATAATTGAATCCGCTCAGAAAATATATTTCTTTGAATTAAATTATGATAATTTATTTAAATATCTTGAAGACAAAATAGAGAGAGCAAAGATTGAGTTACTGAGAGCATTTGTAAATAATAATAAAAATGAACTTGATTTAAAGAGACAGGATGCAATAAAACTGTTAAAATATATTAACGACTTATATAAAAGTTAATAGCCTTAAAGGAAATGTACGGGAGGTCAATTTTATGAAATTTCAGTCAATACAGAAAATAGATTTTTTGGATGATTTGATATACCAAGAGGAGGAGAGTTTTAAATGGACGGAGGAAAAAATAAGTGAAGTTCAGTTAAAGCTTATAAAGGAAGCATTTGAGTATCACTATGAGCATTGTCAAGGATATAGAATGTATTGTAAGAAGATGGGAATTGAACCGTGTGATGTAAACTCAATAGATGATCTTTGCAGGATACCTCTAATACCAAGCACGATGTTCAAACTAGGTGATATTTTGAGTTGCGATATGAATGAAGTTGTTAAGGTTTGTCAAAGCTCGGGGACACAAGGCTCAATAAGTAAAGTTTACAGGGATGAAAAAACTTTAAATAGATTCTTAGGTTCAATTCAAACTTCAATAGATCAGGTAATTGAAATTGATGATGCTTTTTGTGTAAATTTAGGACCATCTACTAAAGAAGCCGGGGATTTATGGTTTTCGTATGCCATAAGTGTAGTGGATATGATTTTTCCGACAGAATATTTTGTAGTCGATGGCGTTTTTTATCCGGACAAAGCATATCAAAAGCTTAATGATATGCTTGATGAATACGAATCTTTAGTTTTAATTGGTGCACCTGTAATGTTCTACGATTTAATAAACTATATGGAAGAAAACAAGCTAAGTTTTAGTAATAGTGAAAAGCTGTATTTTATAACAGCGGGAGGATGGAAAAGGTTTGAAGGCAAATCCATTCCTCGGGACGAGTTTATAAAACTCATTCAGAAATACTTTATTGGGGCGAAGACTGAAAACTTCAGGGATATATTAAATCTGGTAGAATTGAATACAATAATGCCGGAATGTGAATGTCATATTAAACACATTGTGCCATGGGTAAAAGTTATCATTCTTGATCCTGTAACTCTTAATCCGGTATCGGACGGAGAGATCGGTCTTATTGCTTATTTGGACCCAACTACGGTAAGCTATCCGGGATTTATATTAACTGATGATTTTGGTAAAATTGTAATCAATAACAATTGTCAATGCGGAAGAAGTGGTATTGGTCTTGAAATAATTAGAAGAGTAAATAAAGTCGAATCAAGAGGATGTGCCTTAAAAATCGATAAAAAGTATGCAAAAACAAATTAAAAGTTTTAATGTATAAATAAAATTGTAGAAGGGCAAACTATTAAGGAAGGCTCTTCTACAGTTTTATTTTATCTAAGTTCAATGAAATAAACCGACATCAGCCTGTTAATTTAGAGGGATTGTCATTATCGACTTTATAGATAATATCGTTAGGATTCTTAACATCCGGTATCATTCTGGATAAAGAACAATCCATATATATAGCCCTGAATATATTATAAATATCTGATGCATTTTTAGTAGTGGCTGCCTTGAATAAGAATTTTCTATACTCAGCATCTTTCCATAATCCTAAAGAAATAGCCAAAAGAATTGCTCTTTCCAATAAATTTAAAGGAGGATTGCTTTTCCAGGTTCCTGATTGCCAAAAGTTATTCAGCCTTTTATCAAATTTTTTCAGTCGATTTACTTCTTTTATAGCCCATAAAGTCCCTTGTTTAAGGTCTTCCGGTGTCATATTCTTTGGCGAAAAAACTGTATTTAGGCAATTATAATTACTCCAGTCGGAATTTAAGATGCGACCCTCTTTTTCAAGCCGGTTTCGAAGTTCCGTTCCGGGATAAGGAGTTAATATATTTAAAAGTGCAGTATAGATATTAGTATCATTAATAAATTCTACTGTCTTTTCAAATATATCCAAGCCATCATGATCAAATCCAAAGATGAAACAGCCCGAAACAATAATACCATAGGATTGAATTTTCTGAATTGCATTTGAATATTCCTCAGATATATTTACGGAAGCTTTGTTTACTTCTTTTAAACTACTTTGCGAGATTGATTCAAAGCCTATAGTAAATCCTCTGCACCCACTTTGAGCCATTAGCTCAAGAACCTCATCGTCTTTAGCAATATTAACTGAACCTTGTCCAACCCAGGTAATATTTAATTTCGACATTTCAGAGAACAGTTTTTTGGAATATTCTCTATTAATATATAAATTATCATCAACAAAGAAAAAGCTTTTTTTGTAAAAGCCCTTATCATAGCTTTTTGCAATTTTGATTTCTTCTATAACTTGTTCTACAGGTTTAAATCTAAACTTTCTACCGCTTGTAAATTTTATAGCACAGAAATCGCAATTATACGGACAACCTCTTGTAGCTTGTATGGGATAATGAAAATAATGACTATGATCCATGACATCATATTTAGGCATTGGAAAATTATTAATTTCTCCATAGTCAGCCGATTTATAAATAGGTTTAAGTTGATTGTTTTTAAAATCCGAAAGCAAATGCTTCCAACAAATTTCTCCTTCACCAACAACTACACTGTCACAATGATTTAAAGTTTCATGAGGCAAAACTGTCGGATGTGCTCCGCCCATAACAACTGTGAAATTCCTCTTCTTAAACTCTTTTGCAATTTCAAATGCACGTTTTGCCTGAATGGTCATACATGTTATTGCAATAATATCTGCATCAATTTTATCATATACAATATCTTCAATTTCCTCATCAATATATTTGAACTCAAATTCGCCGGGAGTAATTGAGGCAAGAACTAAAGCAGATAAATTGGGCATCATTGTATCGTTCTTACCCAATAGTGTTTTCATAAACTCGCTTCCGTACATATGTATGGATTGATATTTGTCTATCGATGGATTAATAAATACTATTTTAATTTTAATCAACTCCTTAATTTTAATTACATCAGTTTATATTTTGGTATGCTCTCGGAAACTCCGTATGTGTTATTTATCTGATTCACAAGACTAAATATTTATATTTTACCCATGCAAATCAGTAAAAAAATTGAGTTATTAATATAAAACCCAATAAGTATATAGGCAAACCGACAATAAGTGTCTGTATCTTCTCATTACCCATAGCAACAACTATTCAAAGAAATTATGTACATAATTTCTTTGTCGAGATCCATAAATTTTGCGTAAATGCTGTTAAAATGTTTTCAGCTTACACTTAATGTCATACTGAACGAGTTCTTTTATAGTGGGATTATTACCACAAAGAGGACAATTTGACTTACGACTCCATTTAATTTCTCTGAAATTAAGATTGACACCGTCAAAAGTTAAAATCCTGCCGGAAAGTGTTTCGCCTATACCAGTGATAAGCTTGATTGCTTCCAGGGCTTGAAGGGAGCCGATAGTTCCGGCAACAGCACCTAATATGCCTACATCACTGCATGTGGGTATTACACCATCTTCCGGTGGCATAGGATACAAGCAGCGATAACAAGGCGATTGATTGTCGGGGAGAATTGTCATTAATATTCCTTCCCATCCCAGTACGGCACCTTCAACCAAAGGTTTCTTTAAAAAATAACAACAATCACTTATTAGATATCTTGCTTGAAAATTATCAACAGCATCAATAATTACATCATAGTCACTGATGATTTCTTCAACATTGTCTATTGTAAGCCTGTTAGGATAAGTAATTAACTTAACATCCGGGTTTAGCTTCTTTAATTTTTCTGTCGCGGAGTCCACTTTCTTCCTGCCCAAATCGTCTGTAAAATGTAGGATTTGTCTTTGCAAATTTGATATTCCAACGGTATCAAAGTCAGCTAAACCTAGAGTTCCAACACCTGCAGCTGCAAGGTAAAATAGTGCGGGAGAACCCAATCCACCAGTACCAACTACGAGCACTTTTGAGTTTAGAAGCTTTTCTTGTCCAGTATAACCAAACTCATCTAAAATTATCTGTCTTGAATATCTCAATATTGTATCTTGATCAAATGCCATACCGCTTTGCTTCATATTCACTAACCACCCACAATAAATTTTAAAACTTCAATATTGTCATTTTCCTTTAAAACTATGCTATCCCACTCATCTCTAGGGGGCTGCTCGGAATTATATTCTACTATAACGCTTTTAGGATTAATTCCTTCTGAAACAATCAATGATAGAAGGTTTAAATTGTTATCAATATTCTTCTCTTTTCCATTTAACATAATTTTCATATTCTTACCACCTCAAAACTCAGTATAGCAAATCAATGTATTTTAATCAAGTATTTATATTCTCCGGGTGTATGCTCGAAAATATATGATACAAACCAACATAAATGGTATAATAAGCAATTGGGAAAACCTGATGAAAATGCTTAAAGCAGATCCACATTTAAACTGTTTTTTTTT